>Ga0265300_10000112_pt1 | contig 90432 bp, 58 predicted proteins | sample AusTroGonzalo_MG_FD_193482 | JGI IMG/M metagenome (GOLD analysis project Ga0265300, IMG submission 193482) | Bovine rumen microbial communities from tropical cattle in Woodstock, Queensland, Australia - Gonzalo_03 | ecosystem: Host-associated > Mammals > Digestive system > Stomach > Rumen ... | reverse complement strand
GTATTCAGCAGATTTCTGAATATAAATATACGTTCTTCCAATGTATTTGTTTTATTCAAAATCTCCATGTGGTGAGTAAAACTTATTGATATGAAATCATGCGCTGTTTCTACATCAGAAATTGCTGACAATAGTTTCGTTTTCAACACAGGTAACACAAATTGGGTAGCCGATGGTGACCCAATTTCCGATTCGTCTAAAAGGGTAGCCGACGGCGACCCATTTATGTATGTATTCCATACCTCATAAAACTGTCTCATTTTCTTCAGATTTTCGTATCCAAATCCTCGAAGACCAGGAAGTTCTATCTGTAACTTTTCACTTATTGATTTTATAACACCACTTCCCCATTGATTAAGTTTTACTTGGTTAGAAATATATCCGCCAATAGCATAATTAAGAACTAAAACATCAGTGTTTACATTTTTTGCTGAATGTTCCTGACTTTGTAAAATGGCGGTTTTAATTATTTGAACTGCCTGAGAAATTTGTATTAGCAAATTACTGGGTTCCATACGCTTGTTGTTTTATAAGTTTCAAGTGCTTCAACGGACAAATGTTCCTCTGCAGTACGATGTATGTAGTAGTAGCGTTGCTGTAAATTTTTTGCTTTCTCAACCATTCTTACATGATGAGTAAAAGGCACACGAAAAAAATCTTCAACTGGAAATTCAGACACATCGGGCACTTGCATTGCATGATATATATCTATGTAATTATCAGTATTTTGAGAATTGACAATTGCGATTGTCGGTTCTTTTTCTCTTTCGACAATCATAATTGTCGATTGTTCATTAGGCGGCAATGCGTTCGTAACATTTAAATTACATTTATCATAATCAAGCATATTCCATGCCTCATAAAACTTGCGCATATTCTTCAAGTTGTTTTCCGAATACCCTCTCAATCCTGGTAATTCCTTGCGCAACTGTTCACTAATTGCTTTCAATGCGCCTGCTCCGTATGGAAGCCTCCTCGTATTTTTAGACAGATACCTGCCAATGGAAAAGTACACCGCAAGTTGCACTCGATTTACATCTTTTGCTGCTTCGTACTGACCTTGCAGAATGGCAGTCTTTATGGCTTCAACCGCTTGAGAAAGTGATATGATTGAATTGCTTTCTTCCATATTCTCGGTAACTTATAATTCGTCGGTCATAACCGACTAATGTTTCTATTCACCTTTCTTTTTCAACTCCTCAATCTGTTTTTCGAGCATTTCAATTTTCTTTGCCATATCGTCGAGTTGCTTGAAGCGCACGTACAGACGTTGATACTTGCGGGCATCCATGGCTGGGGCACCCATCAAGGCGGTGTTTTCTTCCTTCACAGTTCCTGCAATTCCTGCTTTGGCCTGCATCTTGGTGCGGTTGGCAATGTTGGAGTGCGGACCTATTCCCACCTGACCGCCGAACATACAGTTTTCACCGATTTTTGCCGAGCCAGCGATTCCGCCCTGTGCAGCCATGACGGTATTTTTGCCAATCTCAACATTGTGAGCCACGTGGTTATGGTCGTCGAGTTTTACGCCACGACGGATTATGGTAGAACCAGCAATTGCACGGTCAATGGTAACAAGCGCACCAAGTTCCACATTGTCCTCGATGACAACATTGCCAATCTGTTCAATCTTCTCGAACTCGCCATCGGGATTGGGAGCAAAACCAAAGCCGTCGGCACCAATGACAGTATTGGAGTGAATTATGCAGTTCTTTCCGATTTCGCAATCGTAGTAAATCTTAACACCTGGATACAATATGGTATTGTCGCCGATTTTTACATTTTTGCCTACATAGCAGAGCGGATGCACCTGCACATTGTCGCCCAACACAGCGTTCTTGTCGATGTAGGCAAAGCCACCGATGTAGCAACCTTTACCAATCTTTGCTGTGCGGTGAATCTTACTGCGCATTTCACGACCTTTGGGAGTCTGCTTTACGGCGTAGATGTGGAGCAAATCGGCAACCGACTTGTAGGCATCGGGTACGCGAATCAAAGTGGCAGATATTTTTCCGTGTGGCTCAAAGTTGTTGTTTACAATCACAGCCGAAGCCTTGCTTGTATATATGTATTGCTCGTATTTGGGATTTGCTAAAAACGAAATGGCTCCCGGTTCTCCATATTCAATTCTTGCGAATTTCGAAATCATAACCAAATCGTCGCCTTCGACCTTGCCACCGAGCATGTCGGCAATTTCCTTTGCTGAATATTCCATGTCAATCAAAAGTATATGTTTGCAAAGTTAGCAAATTATATCGGTGTAACAATAAAAAAACCTCCGAAAGCTTGGGATTCTTACGGAGGCTAAAATAAAGTTTGATAATATGAGGGCAATTTTAGGAATTCACTTACCTGCTGTAAGTAAATTTCGCGACAAAGATATTGTTTATTCTAAATACTGCAAGTTTTTTTTCAAAAAATTATAAAAAAAACTTTTTTAGCAATACTATTAATAATTTAACGACTTTAAAATACTGATTATTAGATATAGAAAAACGGATTTATAAATCCGTTTTTCTTGTTTTGTTATTTTTTCAGCAAAAACGAGAAATCTTCAGTTGGTGCGATTTCTTGAGTTGCTGTTCCGTATTTGAAAAGTCGTAGATTGCGTTGTCCTATGATTTTCATAGAATTTCCTTCTACAACGAACATACATCCTTCACGTAGTCCGGCAACGTATACATTACGGTTAACTTCAATAAATTCTAATATTCTGTCCTCACGTGATTCTCCACCGTGACCTTCGACCTTCTTGTCAAGATAATGAGGATTTATTTGGAATGGAATTAGATTCAGAGCGTCGAAACCAAGAGGGTCGATGATTGGCATATCATTAGTTGTCATAAGAGTTGGACATGTGACGTTTGAACCAGCGCTCCATCCTATGTACGGAGTTCCAGCAAGTACTTTTTTACGTATTGGTTCAATAAGCTTGTTTTCATGCATATCGTGCAGAAGCTTCCATGTGTTTCCACCACCTATGACTATGCAGTCAGCTTCTTCAACAGCCTTTACAGGGTCATCGAAATGATGTATTGAAATTATGTCGTGTCCAACTTCGTTAAAGCGGTTCTTTACTTTTTTCTCATAGTCGTCCCATGTTACAGTAACTCCTGCGTATGGAATAAATAAGCATTTTACGCACTTTTCACCAAGAAAGTTGTGAATGTTGTGTTTAGGATAATCAAGATATGCTTCACCGGCATTCGTTGAGTTGCTGATAAGTAATAGTCTCATAAATATTTACCTTTTAAATTAAAAATAATAAAATATTGAAAAACAAGCTATTATATAGCTTACATTTGTAAGCATATATTCGCAAATATACAATAAATAATCGAACAACCTATTGCCTTTTGAAAAAAATTAGTGAACAAGAGAATTAAAGTATTCGAAATATTACACTTTGATTCCTTTTTTTGCAGCATATTCCTTCCAGCTTTTGCATGGACTTTCGCCAGATACAAAGCTACGTTTCTGGTAATAATGGCACATGGCAATTGCAATAGCATCGGTAGCATCAAGTTTTTCTGGAAGTTCCTCTATTTTTAGTAGTTTTTGCAACATTGCTGCAACTTGTTCCTTCGATGCAGCACCATTTCCTGTGATGGCTAACTTAACTTTGCGTGGAGCATATTCAAATATTGGAATTGTGCGTTGAAGACCGGCGGCAATGGCAGCTCCTTGAGCACGTCCTAATTTTAGCATCGACTGTACATTTTTTCCTTGGAATGGAGCTTCAATTGCAATTTCGTCGGGATGGAAGCCGTCGATTAGCTGTGTGGTGCGTTCGAAAATATACTTCAACTTGGTGAAATGGTCATCCATTTTGCGCATATCTACAATGCCGAAAGCAATCAGGTTGATAGTTTTTCCTTTTTCGTGGATTATGCCGTAACCCATGATATTGGAACCAGGGTCGATTCCGAGAATTATCCTGTCTTTTTCACTCGCTTGTGCCATTGTGAAGTGTCCTAAGTTTTTTTCGTGCCTCAACGGTATAGATGCTTCCTGCGTAGTCGCTTATGAGTTTGAAATACGAATCTTTGGCTTCATCTTTTTTGCCTTGTCTCTCGCAAATGCCAGCATATCGGTATAGAGCATTGTCGGCAAGTATATCGTACTGGTATTGTGTGAAAACATTTTTGTATAGTTCCTCAGCCTTGTCGAGGTTGTTCGACAGTTCGTATATTTGTGCCTTGCGGTACATAACATCATCAATAAGAGAATGTTTCGGATAATTTTTTTCTATAGTGTCGAGGCATTGCAGAGCTTTTGTATATTGCTTTGAAAATGTATAGAAGTCGGCGCGTGCGAATGTCTTCATTGTATTTTCTGTGGTGTCCATGTCGTAGTTTTCGGTAATGAATAAGCTTAACTCGAGAGCATCGTTTGAAATAAGCTTGGATGTTCCGGCCTTAAGCACATCCAGTTGCGCCTGAGCCCACTCAAATTGTCCTGTGTAATATGCTAGTTTTGCCTTTCGGAAACGGGCTTCGCTGGTAATTTCGGCTCCTGCGTTTGATTTTTCAATCTGTGCGTATATCAGAGTGGCGTCCCATGGGTTGTTGTTGAGCATGTATATGTCGCCAAGAAGCATTTTCATCTCGGGAACCTTGTTCTTGTAGTAGTTGCTTGCAATTGCTTCGTTTATCTGCTCTATAGCTTCGTCGAATTTGTCAAGGTAGAATGCCTTTATTTTTGCTGAAATTATAATAATATCGTATGCACTTGTAATTGATACGTCGTTCAGGGCAATATTGATGATTGAGTCAAGTTTTCTAAGCTCTACGACGTCAGGGTTTAGTTGTCTTACAGTCTTTTGATATGAAACATTGAGGAATCCTACATACGCTTCGTTGTGATATGTTGAGCGGGTCTTGCGGTTTACGAGGTAGTTGTACGCTGTTTTGGCTAAGTCGTATTCTTCTATTTCTGACATTGATTTTCCAAACTCTACGATTTCCTTGTCGTTTATATAGCTGGAACGTTTGTTGTATGCAATTAGTTGGTTGAGAGCCATTTGGTTGCGACCAGTCTGCATATACAACCATATTGTAAGTTCGTTCAGTGATTTGCTGTTTGGCTTTTTCTGGTTTTGTTCCACGAGAGCCGATTCTATTGCAGGAATTGCTTTTTCGTCATCATCGTTGACAATTACGTACGACAATTTTGATTCTATGGTTTCAATGTTTTCGCTGTTGAGATTGTCCAGATAGTATTTCATCATTTTAGCATAGTCCTTTTCGATGCTGTAGATGTTGCCTATCTCAATTCCGAAATTCTTGTTGGGAAATTTTGCCTCTGCTTTTTCGTACAAATCTATCGCATGCTGGTACTGCCTGTATGATTTGAATGAGTTTGCTGCATTTGCTACAGAACTTTCGTTGGCGAGAGCGATTTCCTTTGCCTTATTGAATTGTTCGTCGCTTTCACTGCCTCGATTCATATTGTAGTAAACCATACCGAGATCTATAAGCAAGTAGTAGTCGTTCTTTTTTTTCTTTGCTTCCTTTTTCAGGAATTTCTCGGCAGCATCAAACTGTTTGAGCAAAGTCAGGCACGATACATACATGTCGCGATAGCTTTTGTATTCTGTTTGGGCGTAAAGATCCTGATATATTGTTAGAGCCTTCTCGTACTCGCCGTTCTGGTAATATTTGTTTGCCAACTGTATGTTGCTGCTTTCGCTTTGAGGCTTAGCTGCAAGCGAAATAACCATGAAGGTGGCGGTAAGTATGATGAGCCATATATTTTTCATCGTATGATCATCTTTTTTGGAATGGCAAAAATATCTTTTTGGCGGCATTTTGCAAAGCAATAATGAGTACAATCTTTCAATTTTTTGTATAGCCGAATTGTTCATCAAGTTGTTGAATCCTGATTTCTACGAATTTCCGCATCAACTCAAGCTCTTCTTCGTAATTGCTGTCATCAAAATAATTGTCGCTATTTATAGGCCAGATGTCAAAGTTTTGCCTTATATCTTTTTCTATTATAGCATTGTATCCGTTGATTAGTGTGCAGAAGTGTTCTTTTGAGATTATATTTTTGTCGCGCAAATCCTTCCATCGTTTTTTTAGCATGTCGTTGTACCCTATAGCTTGAATTTCCGACAAACGTTTTAGCATAATGTTCTTGTTGCAGTCGATTATGCTTCTGAACATGTTCATTTCGTTGTCGCCGTCGCGTCCGAAAGAATGGTCGCAGTCCCAGATGGCGATACGGAAAGGTGTCTGCGAATTTTTCTTGTACAAGAAGAAGTTTTTCTTTAACCCGTCTTCGCCATTTGAGAATAAAAGCAGTATTTGCCAATCGATAACATTTTCTATGTCAATAATTTTGCTTATTTCTGTGGCAAAAGTTTTATCATCAGCATCGAAAAGTAGTTTCTTGAAATCTTCCAAATATCCAGTCATGTCGCATTGTTTCTTTTTAGGGAATTTCTGGTCGTAGTATTCGAGTGGGTCAACGGTGTCGTGTGGTTCATTCTTGAATATGGGCGGTTCCTTGAACAACATTGCCATAGTGTCGGATCTATCAAGATGGAGCATGTCAGCGTCAATGTGCTGCATAACAACATATAGTCCGGAATATACAGAATCGACAGTTAGGTTTGCATATTTGCATTGTGGAGCGGCATTTTTTTCCGGATTCATTTCCCTGAACAGGTCGTAGCATATCACATGGCGCATGAATGTTTTGTCGATGTAGTTTGCATTGAGTATGAATTTTTCTGATTTAGGAAGTTCTGCAAGCGATATTTTATCGTTGAAATCTATTGAATATGAATGCTTTTCGAATTTACTAGAAAATCCGCCTCTGCATTTGATTTTGGCGGGGAAGGTTTTGCTGTCGAATGATACTTCGCAATATTCTTTTTCCCATCCAATTTCTCCATTGCTAGCTATTGATATTTCGTATGGGGCATTCGTTTCCATACTTTTTTCGTATGTTGCATCGCTTTTGCATGATGCTAGCATTGAAATTGCAAGGAATACCGACAACAGTTTTTTTGAAAGCATATTAAAATTGCACGCTATTTTTTGCAAATGTAGCAAATAGCTAAGAAACAGCAAAATCTGCAAATTATAGTTTTTTCAAAAAATAATTTGTTGGCTTTCAAATTATGTGTATTTTTGCAGTCCCAATTTGGGAACTGGCATTGTCCCTTTGCATAATGGTAGTGCACCAGATTTTGGTTCTGGTTGTGGAGGTTCGATTCCTCCAGGGACAACGGTAGAAAAATGCAAGTGTCTTAAAATTAGACGCTTGCATTTTTGTTTTGGGGTAATCGCACCACCATCGCACCACGGATTTTAAAAGAATATTTTTCGCACCACCATAATGCTATAAAAGAAAAAAGCCAGCCCAATTGGACTGGCAGTGACTTTAATAATCGTTGAAAAAGCATTTCAACACAGCAAAGATAATACTTTTTCTTTTGATAAGATTGCTGGACCAAAACAAAAATGCCACCCTTTCGAGTGGCATCAAGCAATAATAAATAGACGAATGACAATCAGTATTAACCGTGATTTACAGCCCTACGCAAACTTTCAGCAGCCTTGAACCTAACAACATTCTTTGCCGGAATATTGATTATTTCCTTTGGCTTCCTCGGGTTGTGACCAGTGCCAGCATAAGCATAGAATATATCACCATCTTCAAACAAATCTACATTGCCAATTTCAATGCTTATATGTTCATCTTCTCTCTTGGCATCAGAGTTTACCCATACCTCTTCAAACTTGCCTTCTGCTGATGTTCTAACGATAACCACGGCAACCATATCATCATCAAACGAAGTTTGCTCGTTGGCATCATTTTCCCATCTTAGCAACAGACCAAAATTGTTGTCTGTTTCCTCGAACTGAACATTGAGGTTTGCCAATGGGTCTCTCGAAAATTCTCCGAATGTGAGCCTTTCCATATCAATCACATCATCAACAATTGCATTGTCGTAATTGATGCGAACACCAGCATTAAATGCCGATTGCTTCTTTGCATCGTTCCAGTTGGATGCCTTTAATATCGAATTGGCACCAGACATAATCGAAACAAGTGTGCTGAAATTTGACCTTACGGTTACTTGTGCACTTGTCTTGGGGTTGGCTACTGATGTTGCCAAAGAACGCATATAATCAATGCCTTTCCATGAACCTCCAACTACGGTTCCCGTCTTTCCAGAGAACCCACCTAATATACCTTTTTTAATCTTTCCCATGATATTCAAATTTTAAAGTTAAATCTTATTATTTCGTTTTACCTCTTTTACAAAACTGCCAGCAGACTTAAATGCAGGAATGTTGTGAGCAGGAATGGTAATACTTGCATTAGCATTTTTGCAAATGTTCTTTGCCGGAATCTTTATCACTTCACTTGGCTTCTGCGGATTATGACCAACCCTAGTCTTACATTGGGCAACCACAGCAACCGTAAAATAAATGATAGTGCCAGTAACAACATCCAAACCGCAAGGAATAATTATGTCGGCAGAACCATCACCTCTCTCTTTGTCAAGAACATCACAATACAAGGGCTTGTAAAAGCCTTTTGATATTTCTTGAACTGCAAATAGAATTATGGAATCATTTGGAGACATCCAAGGCGAATCGAACTTATTGTTCCAAGTGAGAGTTGCCTTAATGTACTCCTGATCAGGTTCCAAATCCTGCAAAGTAATAGCAGCATCATACAAAGGTTCGCCAACATATTCACCTAATTTCAAAGAGAACAAATCGGTTGTCAATTTGCCTGATTCGTCCAAATCGAAATATTTCAGATTGTTGCGAAGGGCATTATTGAATGCATTTTTAACTGAACTTTTGTTCCAAGTTGAAAAGGATAGTCCCCTGTTGAATGCCGACAAAAATGAGCCAGCCAGAGCCATTCTTTTACGATGGTATTGCTGAGCTGGCGTCTTTGGATTGCTGACATATTTCGGTACTGCCCTCATTGTTGAAATTCCTGCGTAGTTCTGCCCAATAACATCGCCGACCTTACCATTGAAACCACCTAATATACCATTTCTAATACTTGCCATAAGGTTAAAGTTTTAGAGGTTATTAAATAGTTTTAGAGGTGCGGTACTTGACAACATTCTTAGCAGGGATTTGTATAACCTTCTTGGGGTCGTGTGGATTGTGACCTGTACCAATGTAGGCATAGAACTTGTCGCCTGGGGTGAATGATTCAACCAATCCGATGAAAATGCGGAGCTGTTCATCCTCACGCTTGAAATTGAGGTAATCAATGATTACATCATCCAAGCCACCACCATCGGCACGCATCTTGACCACCACAACGGCAACCATATCATCTGCGAATGAGGTTTCATCATTGGCATCGTTGTTCCAACTTGCCTTCAGGTTGAGATTGGTGCCATCAACTTCGAATGATGCGTTAAGGTCAGTAAGCTCTGCCAAAGAGAACTCGCCAAATACAAGTCTTTCCATGTCGATTTCATTGTCGACAATGGCATTCTTGTAGTTGATGCGGACTCCTGCATTGAAAGCAGACTGTTTCTTGGCAAGTCTCCAATCTGATTCTCTCAAGATTGGGTTAGCCTTCGACATCATCTTGCCGATAGTACTGAAATTACTTCTAACAGCAACTTGTGCTGGTGACTTAGGGTTGGAAATGGATGTTGCTAACGACCTCATGTAGTCGATACCTTTCCAAGCACCACCTACGACGGTTCCGACCTTGCCAGAAAATCCGCCCAGGATTCCTTGTTTAATTTTTCCCATGATAATAAAAGTTTTAATTGTTCATAATTTCCTCCAAAAAACATAATAAAGGTTTTAATCAAATAAGCGGTGTTGGTACGGAGTTGGTACGGAGGAAATACCTATCTGAACCTAACCGCTGCAAATATAATACTTATTTGATATATATCAAAAATAAAATTGATATTTATCAACTTTTGTTAGAATGGGGACAAAAAAATGCCGATTGGTTACGGCATTAAGGCAGCGATGGCAAGATGATGGCGGAGCTGCTTGGCTTTTTTGAGTTGTGCGGAGAGGTTGACGAGATACTGGTCCAGTGCATCGAGTTTTGCAGTGACCACAGAGATACGCTCGGCATCCAAGGTTTCCCACAACTTGGTGAACTGGGACCGATAGACATCAATGCGGACAAACTCCACCACCGAGCCATGAAGATACGGGCGGAGGTTTCCAGATTCAAACAGAATACGGGCAACAGCTTTTGCCTGCTGTGGGTCTGGCGTGAGAATCTGAAAACAGTTGGGACATGGGGTTTCCAGCGGTTTGCCGGAATTTAATCCGCGCGATAATACATAGACTGCATCGGGATTTTGGCAGCCCTGATAGGTTTTTACCTGAATGTGTGAATTTTTCATTTTACTGTAATTTTTAAGTGAATACTGATTGAAAAATTGGGATAACTCCCTGTTGCTGACACGACACACTGCGACGCGAAAGCAACATCACACATTGAAAAAAGAAAAAAAAAAAAGAAAAAATGCAAAAGGAACGGCTAAATGGAAAAGGGAAAGTGGAGCAGACAAAACAAGGTTGGCGAGAAAAAAATACTACCCGAAGGTGTGGAGATTTTTTTATCAGCCACCCTTTAGGGCTTGACCTTGTTTTTGGGTGCGGAACGACCTAATTTTGCCGTTTCCTTTATTTTTTGTTTTGGACGAAATCTATCACGAATCTCATTGTACGGGATTTCATAACGGAATGGACGAGAAGGGAAAAGATGAGAGGGAATGACGGATTTCAATTGATGATAATAAGGTTTTAACGATTTAACGACATAAGGAAATGATGACACAATGATATTTAACTGTAATATTTATTCAACTGCAAACCATTATGTTGGGTGGTGGGTGGGCTTGGTGTGGTGGTAGTGGCGGTAAAAACAACGCAGGTTATACAGCCCTGAGCTGAACGGAAGCAGGTGGGCAGTTTGCGTAACGGAGTGGAGAAACTGACCAGCCTGCTGTAGTGAGAGGCGCGAGCCGATGCGAGTGGAGTGAGGGGGTGGCACAGAAGTAGCACGAATGAACTGCATTTAGGTTGTTGTGGTGGGTGAATGAGTGCTCTGGGACACTCCGTTTGAAAACGCAAGGAGGGAACAGTTGGAGTCAGTGGAATTTTTTATGGGGCAGATACAAGGGCAGGATATGAAACTTCGAATGTAGGTTACGGAATGAGAAATTGAATAGACTGCGCTGTATGGGTATTTAACTTGTGGAAAGCAAATGGGTGGAGGAACGATACTTATTTGCTTGGAACACCTTAATTCAAAGAAGGGTCGGGAGAAAAAATGGAACTGACGGAAACTGTTTCCCGACTGATTAGCCCGAACGACCCGCAGGCGAGCACAAATATATAGTGCGGTTTGCCCCCTGTATTAAACATTTACCTTAATGGGGTTTTAGGGGGCAAAGGAAAGCACGGATGAGGACTGAATGAACGACTACAGCATAAAAAAAGACAGCACGCACACAAACGAGCACCCACTGGAGCGCAAGTGTGTAGTGTGATGGCGGTATGGACAAGGGCTGGCGAAAAAATACTACCTGTGTGTTGGTGAGTGTTGGGAAAGCCCTAATGCTTCTGATTCGACATTAGTTTAGGTAAGTGGAGTGAGCAACATCGGCATACCATCAACCCTGTGTTGGTTGTTGTGTTGAGGGTGTGGTATCCCGATATTGCTTGTGGTGGTGAGTGTCGGGAATGTCGAAAGCAGATGAAGTATCAGGGCTTTTGTGGTGGATTTGTAGAGGTTAAAGGTGGAGATTTTTTTCAGCCAGTTTCATATACCCTTGACCATATTTTTTTGCTGTACAAGTGAATGAGGGACGAATACCTTATAACCTGCGTTGGTTGTGTGGTGGTAGTCGTGGAGGTGAATTACCGATGAAGTGGTGGTTTTAGTAGGGGCAGTAACGACCTTAGGGGCTTTAGGGTTGGAGATGGGTTGTAATATTGACGGAATGATCATCACCAACAGAGATATGTGATGCAAATGATGCAATTATGGGGCAATTATGATGCAATTGATGCCTAATTTACCACAAGTAAGACTATTTTTATCCGCCATTTATCCGCCATATCCGCCACATATCCGCCATTTATCCGCCATATCCGCCATTGAGAAGTGTGTAATATGTGTTCTTTTGTTTTCCTATTTTATTAAAAAGGCCATATTTATTGCACAATTCATTTAAATCCCGCAAGGCAGTTCTTTCTGAAGTTTCATTAATTTTCTGGTATTCGCTGTTTGTAATCTTACCATTTTCCTTTGCATACAAAACTGCTTTTATTTGGCGAGGATTCAAACCTTTGGCTTGTAAATCTTCTTCGTTGAACACATCCTTACGGAACACTACCCAGAAACCAGAACTTTCATAATAGTACTGCGGTTGTGGTAAACCTGCGGCAGCACACTGAGAGTTCATTTTGCCAATACCACGCCCCCACGCTTCGATGTAGCCTATACGGAAGAATGCGTTGGAAATGTCGGGGTTGTGCGGAAGTGATGAATGTTTCTTCTGCAAGGTGTCAATTGTCCAGTTGGCAGGGAGTTCGCCATAGTTCCAAATCATTATCTTGTCTTTGTAAACACTGATTTGAATTGGTGTTGCTCCAGTGTAATCCTTATGGGCAATGGCATTGTGCAAGGCTTCTCGAACTGCTTCCTTGGGATATTCAAATGTCTCGATTCGATAAATGCCATCGTAACTAATCATTGCCTTTATGTACTTGGTAAAGAGCAAGTCCATTGTTTTTTCAACTTGTTCGAACAAATTGCCGTGGACTTCATCTTGATAGCGCAAATCGTAATCATTTTCAAAGTAGCCAATCTTGACATAGGCATTGGTTACATACTTTTCAGGGTTTGGATGGAAAAGTAATATGGCTGCTCGTTTCAGATAGTTTCCTTCAGTAAGATTCAAGTTTGCAAGCAACAATTCGTTGGTATCGTTTAGGGCTTCTTCATCTAGACGGTTGCTTTTGATACCCTTTTTGCGAAAGAAGTCGAATGTTTCTGATTTCAAATCGGCAACAGATACATTGGGAACTGGTACACCGTCCCAATTCTTACCTTGTTTTTTCAGCAGAAAGTTGTCTAAGGCTGCTCCTTTAAGTTCCTGTTTGGTACTGCCACTGCGATAATGGTATTCACCTTTGCAACTAACTGGGTTTAGTTGCGGTTCAACTATTATTTCAATGTAATCGCCCTGTTCTGTCTTGTGCAGGTTGACTTCTGCAACAATTCCTAAAACTGTGGTTATCTTGTTTGGCAGTTCCTCCATAAGTGTTTTTGCGTTTTTCACGCCAATAACATTTCCATTGTCGTCTTTGCCTATGAAAATAGTACCGCCCTGTGCATTTGCAAAGCCACATATCCATTTAAGATACTCGTCTTTCCAAATCTTCTTGTATTCTATGTTTTGTGATTCAGCCATCAGTTACTTTTTTGTGCTCACAAAAATAGTAATTATTTTTTTAGGAGTGGCGATGAATTAGTGATGATATAGGGTAAGGTTGGTTAGGGACTGTAAAGCCCATAACGGCTGTAGGGGCAGAAAGGGTAGTTGATGGATTAACGGTATATGTTATGACGATTGTTTATTCTTCTTCCCAAAACAACTCACACAATAATGTTTTGGTGTAATATACGCCTTGGGGAGAATCGAGAATTTCGATGCTGGTTTCTGTGAATGTCTATTAGTCCCACCCGAAATAGTTCATTCCAACATATAATGTTAGATATATGATTGCATATAGAAAAGCAATTGCGATTATTCCAATTAAGATGTATTTTATTATATCTTTTATGGTATATTTTATGAATTGTTCCAGTTGTTTATAAGTCATATCAATCTTTTATTTCCAAAAAACTTGCCTTGATAACTGTATCTCGTTCTTCCATTGATGTTGCTTCGAAAGTTCCGTAGTTTAGTTTTACATATCCTGCCGAATCTGCCGGTTCTACTATTTCCTTGCCAGAACAACGGAACCATTCTGGTGATGACAAGTTTTCATCATCGAATAAATAGCGCCAGGCATTATCAACAAGGGTATATACCCTATAATGCCGCCATTGGCTAGTCATCCAAGTATGCAGATAGCCCCATTCATCAGTGCCATTCTGGTCAAGGTCGCCTTCGAAGACAAGTTTTGGCGCAATACGACAGCCGTGAATTTCAATTTTAGGGATTGACTTGTTGGGAGATACTGCATAATATTTGTACATTTCGTCATAATCGTTGGCTGTTGTGTCAAATACAAACTCTATATAGATGGTATCTATGCCTTCTCCTGTAAAATTGCCCCAAATAGTATCACGCTCATCGTGTCCGCTGACAGAATTCAAGCAATCGGGAAGCGGATGAAGATTTCTGTGTTTTTTCCATTCCTTAAATGAATCTGTAGTATCAACAGAATTTTCCGTACTGTCCATATATTCTTCAATTTTTTCATTATTCAGTTTCAGTTGCTCTTTGCACGATACAAATGCAACAACTAGTACTGCGCTTATAAGTAAAATGATAGTTCTCATAGAATTTGATATTTCGTTTTAATTACATACAGGACGAACAGATAATCCGTAGTAACGGTCGGTGAGTCCCACATCATAATCGTCAGAAGCGAAGAGGAGAAACCAAGGGACACCATCGTCCAGTTCGAACGAACTAGTCCAATAACAGCCAGACAAACCTGTTTTGTCTAGACTACTATCGGAGTGAGAACCAGCTGCAGGAAGGAAAATGGCATTACCATTTGTTCCTGTAAATAGTCGTCCACTTACACCATTTTGGGTTGTCCAAGTCACTGTACAATAGTTCTTCAATTCTTCAAAATCGTTGTATGTAGGCATACGCCAACTTGCCCCCCAAGTAGTACTAGCGACATCATCTGAGGATTCAAGAACAGTAAGATTATCAGCGTAATAATTATTGCCATACTCATAACTATTGCAATATTTTATAAGCCTAGGATCATCATTTGTCGTTCCTTCTGCATATATATATGTTTTCCAATTATAATTTTCTTTTGTTGTTATTTGTCCCCATGCATAGTAATTGCCAAAATCTTCCTGATTGTATGCTCCAATGTTGCACGCTGCCCATAATGTACCACTTGGCAGACCAAGGTCTATATATGGATGTTCATTTATATAACCAGAATATGTCATAGATATAATGGCTTCCGAATATGTTGTTCCCGCTACATTTTTTGCGTATGCTTTTACATTATAATTTGTTTGCGGTAACAGATTTGTAATTGTTGTAGAAAAACTTTCTTGATTATCACACTTAATATAACGAACAACTGAAATATCTTTACTTTGATATACACAGAATCCTACTTCTTGCAATGGCAATTCATCATTCTTTATGACTGAACATTTAACACATAGAGAAGTGTCTGTAATATCTGAAACTTTCATTTCTCCCAACTCTGGCGGAAAGAACACTGCCTTCTCTTTTTCACAAGAAGAAAAAAGAAGTACAAACACAAAAAAAAGTCCGTAGAATACTATTATACTTAAATATTTTCCCATAATATATCAATGCTTATTCGTACAAAGTCCAAAAGACAGGCCGGCTGATATTGCACATCCATAATTACATAGTTTAAAATCATAAACTCCTCTTAAAAAGGCCTCTACATATCCCCAATCCTTGTACATCCATTGAACTCCAAATTGAATAAAGAAGCCTTCAATCATTCTTGACCACATGTGCATGCCAAAATCAGTGAACGTAGAGCCAGAATCCCACATTGGCATATTTAGTCTTAATCTTGGTGTCCAATCCCATCCGCCAACATATTCATCATAACCAAAACTTGCTAATGAAAATTCAAACATTCTTATTCTAATTGCTAATAAATCAAATGTGCCTCCATAATTAAATTCACAATCGTACTTGTCATAAATAATTATACCAGAAAAACCATAGGCTTTAACCCATGTTACGCCCCAGGTTCCTATATTGTCGTAATAATCTTCAAATGAAAATCTTTGATGACTATAACTTTTAGAAATCCCCGTATATTTTTTAGTCTTATCAATTTTATTTTTGGAAAGCGGACCATTATTATAAGTTACATTTCCAATTATTTGCAGCCCTAATCCCAATGATGCCCTCCAATTTAATTTACTCCACTCGTGAGATTCTGTACATTGAGTATACTCGTCATAAAAGTTGTCAACCCCACCTATTTTTCCTAGTCCACCTTCAGCAAACATATAAAATCTGCCAACCCGTCCTCCAAGTCTAAGAACGCCATCATACCCCATATCAATCTTACGACTTTGTACACCAACTGGCAGTCCGGAGTATATATTTCTACCAATATTGATATTAGCACCTATTCCCATTATAAAATTGCCCCAAATAAACAAAGGACCAAACGAGATATTGTCAATTGATCTATAAGACAAAAACAAACCGTATGCATTGTAATTTCTTCCCCATGCCAAATCGATACCAGCAGAACCATTAAGACTTTGAAATGCTCCATTGCCTTGATAGCCTATTCCTAGATTCAAACCAAGAAATGTTGATACTTTTGGTTTTCCGGACTGAGAAACAGATATAGACACTTTTGCCCCATCGTTAGTTTCGAGTACAATCTTCCCGTCTCTGCTGTTGTGAGAAGTATTATTTGTTGTATTTATCGTAATAGTCTGCTTATTCCAAGTTGAGATGCTTGTACTACACCAAGTTGGACAAGAAGATACTTTCCAAGATTCTGAATTGGTTGAAATTGAAATGGTTCTATTTCCTTCTAAGTCAATAAAATTCACACTTGTTGGATTTGCTGTTATATATGGGCGTTCTTTGCCAGACTGCGAAACAGATATAGAAACAGTCACTCCATCATTTGTTTCCAATACAATGTTTCCGCTACGACTATCATAAGAATTATTCCCAGAAACATTTATTGTGGCTGTAGATACCGAACTATTTGAAATCTCACACCAATCGGGTTTTGTTAGAACTTTCCAAGATTCTGAATTTGTTGAAATTGAAATGTCATTTTGCCCACCTTTATATTCGTAAAAAATTAAACTCGTTGGATTTGTTCTAATATATGGTCGCCCTTTACCCGACTGTGAAACATATATAGAAATTGATATTCCATCACTTGTTTCCAATTCAACTACTCCATTGCGAAATTCATACGATTCATTTTTCGATACATTTATTGTTAAAGATTCTAAAGCCTTATATATTGTACACCAATCAGGTTTAGATGATATTTTCCAAGATTCAGAATTTGTTGAAATTGAAATTTCCCTTTCCCCGCCGATATAGTTGAGATTTATGCTTTTGGGATTTGCTGTAATATATGGACGTTCTTTGCCAGACTGTGACACATATACAGACATTGTTTTACCATCATTTGTTTCCAGCACTATGGTTCCGCTACGGTTTTCATACGACGGATTCATTGTAGCGTTTATCGTTACCGATTTTGCTGTCTTGCCTGAAGTCGTACACCAATCTGGGCTGGAAGATACTTTCCACGATTGTGCATTTGTAGAAACAGACAAGGTTTTGCTTTCCTGATTTTCAGAGAAGTATAGGCTTGTCGGTGACACATTTATGTATGATGGACGATTTACTACATCATCCAATGGCATTTTTATATCGTAACATACAATGTAAAATACAAAATTCTTTACCGCCTTAAACTTATCTTGTCGTTTTGCATAATTACCCATCAATGAATTAGTTGGCAATATATTACTAACATACATTGTTTCAACTAAATTTTTCAAATACGATGTCTTTATGGCATAATATACATTTTGCTGAACACTTGCATCAAGTCCGGAAGATACTATACCAATTAAATTGCCATAATCGTCAAATACGGGACTTCCACTACTACCATGACTCACCTGAGCAGAAATCTGATAGGTTGACTTGTCACCTCCAATACCAGATCTTGAGTTTATTACACCTTCTGAATATTTAACTTCTTCACCCATTATATCTGCCTCTGGAAATCCCACAACCCAAACATTTTCGGCAACTTCTGCTGTGTTTGTTTTGATTTTGTAGGGTATTGTACCGAATCCAGGAAATCCATTGCCAGAAATTTTCAGTATTGCAAGGTCACTATCTTCATCTTTTGCGACCACTTCTGCAATGTATTTCTTTGTGAAATCGCCCCTTATTCCATAAACATGGATTGTTTGTTTATTCTTTACAACATGCCAATTTGTAACAAGATACCCATTATTCAATGCAAATCCAGTTCCAGTATATATCTTTTGTGCACTTAATTGCTTAGAAATGCCCAAGAAAAAAAAGAAAATCAATAATATGTATCCGAGTAGTTTAAATATATTTCTCATTGAATAATCTAAGCACGATTAATTATTTATAAACCACATTAACAAATAAAGTTTCCTTTATTCCATTTGTGCCAGTTATATCCCATCGGCACATCGGTTTTTTCTTGCCCGACACCCGAAAGGCATTATTTCAAAAAAAGATTTAAGGCATATAAAAAAGAAGCGCGGGTATCTTGCTTACTTATCCCGCACCTTAGGCTCTCGCATTGCCTTCCTGCCGAGGATAAGCAATGCCGAAGCCCACGCGTATGTATATACATATAGTAATAATACACACTTATGGACATTGGCGCTTGCTTTACCTTGCAGCAGGATAATGAATTTGCGAGATTCAAGGTGCCGCAGATAAAACGTTAGCACAACGTCTTTCCTATTATGTCTGCCATACCGCCCATCAGAAAGAAAAGCAAGGTACGACGAGACAAAAGTACAAAAAATATGGATTAGGGAAACTTTTGGGAGATTAATTTTTTAGGGGCAGTAGGGGGTGTATCGCGATTAGAGGCTGTAAAACCCATAGTGCCTGTAAGGGCTGTAGGGTGGGGCGCAAATGGAATTTGCTGGAAAATGACGGAACGAGGGATGGGAACTAATGAGATAAGGATGGACGCAAATAGAATTTGCGAGGAAATGACGGAACAAGGGATGGGGATAAAGAAAAAAACGCCTCAAGTGAGACTTGGGGCGTTTAGTTACGAATGTCATTTAAATTGCTTCTTTTTGATAATAATTGTGTTCGACTTTGGTAAGAAGCCCTTTTTTGACGAATCTTTGAATTTGTTTCTGTGCAGTGCTATCTGGTATATTCAATTTCTGAGCAACATTCTTGTATGTTTCGCGATTGAATAGGTTTGGTAGAGCTTTTAGAAACTTCATTTGTGGTGTGTCTGATGGAACTACTATTCTTTCTTTTGGTATCAAACTATATACATACAAAGAATGCTTTGTCAGTACACCAATAATTGACATTGCTGTATTAAAATCACCATCGGTACATATTAAAGGCGATATTAATTGTTCTTTTGATTGCCTTAGTGCGGTTAGTATCATAGCAATACGAAATGTCATTACTGCCAACCGAAAAATAGTGGCATTATATTCGGCACCACATAGCTCGCGATATTGATTAAATGTACGACTAAAATAAGCGTTGAAATCATATTGTTGCTTCTTTGTAATATTGAATCGAACACCTGATTGCAAATTAGAGTAAATCTGATATATAGACATAAAATCATTGCCTATTTTATGGTAGTGATCGTCAATAACAATCTCATCATCAGAGAAAACATTTTCCCATTTATCTTGTGTGTTCATGCGATAGTACATAAACCGACTGAAAAGACCATTTTCGACAGAAGGGATGAGGGTTGTTACCTGATTGGGAGTACCAGACAATAAGACAGATAAGCGAGGATTTTCAATTTCAACTTGCTCATTGTCTTTTCTCCTATTATATGAAATAGTCTCATGGTGGAATGCTTTTCGAAGAGCATCGGAAAAGTTGCCGTTTTCGCTATTGAATGATTTTGAAAGGGTGTCGGCTTCGGTTTCGATGATAAGTCCGCACCCACCATTTTCGTTAAGATTCTGGATTGCACCAGTAGAACTATTGTCGGCATATATGATAAGCTCTCTTCTAGGGGGTCTTTGGGGTTTTGTGCCACCATTTTTATTGTAGTAGTCGAGTTGTTGTTCGTAATTATCTATTGCTTGCTGTGATTGCTCTTTGAGAGACTTGTGTATTGGCTTGACAATATCTCTACAAAATGAAAGACGACCTTTGCCAGTACCAGCAGGAGCCGTAACAAATAAATATAGATTGGGATAAGTTCTGGAATTACGATATATTCCCCAAATGTTTGGGAGTGCTGATGAGATTACAGTGATTGCACCTAACAAAAGAATATCTCTTTCTTCGCGTGTCTTAGCCACGGAAACAGCTCTGTTGAGTATTTCTGGGAGGGCGTTGAAAATACTATCAGGAAATGTTGGTAGGTTTTCCTTTTTTTCTTCGTCGTTATCACCAGAAATCTCCATATCTCCATTTGGAGATTTGGTGATATTTGGAGATTCGGAAGTGGCAACTTCGGAGGATTGAACAGTTGGCGTGCTGACTTCTCTTGATGTTGTGGCTTCACTTTCTGTACTAACGACCTCAGGAAGAAAGTCTGGCCAATCATCATCATCTTCTTCTTCGATGTTGAGATTCAACTCGCGGTTGATTGTTTCTAATAATTGGTCACCAGCCTGTTTGTAGTATAGTTCAGCAAAGCTGAACACATCACCATCGGGAATGGATTTGTCGGTGGTAGTGTGCATGGCACACTCCGAAGACATCACATTGTTGGGATCTGATTTCTCAATAAATATATGTAAGGTAGTTTCACCATTGGCAAATGGATTACGGCAAAAGCCGTAATCCCTGCCAGTATGTTTCATCACTATTGTATCTTCGGGATAACAATCCTGAAGAATGTGAGCGTAAATATTAGCACCGTAATTTGTACGGTTAAGAATTTCTTTTTTGAAACCAGTACTATTAAATATTTCCATAAGCTGTTATTTTATTATCTTTTTGATGAATAAATTAAAATAATGTTGCTGATTCTCGTTGTGTATAAGATGGCGTAGGAACTGCCATTCTTTCTTATATTCAGGCTCATGAATGCATAATTCAAAGTATATGGCAGCTATGACATAAAATAACTCATCGCCTTGTTCCTCGATTTCCCAATTAACGAAACTGAATTTACAATTAAGTGTCACATTAACCGTATAATCAATCATAGTATTTGCGTCATCACTATCTATTACTGGAATAATATCTCCAAGTGCAGTGGCTACTATGTTGAAGAAATCAATCTTTGATATAGTGCCATTGCAGATAGTCTGCCTGTCGCTAAATATATGATCAACGACTTTGGTTAGATATGGACTGGTTGGTTTGAAGTAGGTGTTTGCTTCATCAATAGATTTGAAAATCTTTTTAAATTTCATTTTTTGTTCCTCCTATATTATTAACAAAGTACTCGTAATATTTATATGCTTTATTGCTCTGGTCACAGTGTTTCCCAAGGGCATTCCAATATTTAATATGGTCTTCCCTTTTGGGAAAACTGTAACTAAGGTCTTTTACTATTGCCCCAATTAAAGCATATAGTTCATCATCGTTATTGGTCCTGAATCCAGGTGCATCGGTGCCTGGTTTCAGACCATCGTATATCAAATCGGCAAAGTAATCAATGTCTTCGTCGAAGTTGGCATCTGCCAGTACAGAAGAAGCCGTATATACAATATTGAAGAACTTGATGATTGGGATTGTGTTTTCGTTTATAGCGTATAGCCCGTAAACTTCACCATTATATAGGTGTTTAATTTCTTCAACAGGTTCTTGTAATGAGGCATAGAACATATCAATATCCTCGAATGAATAAAACATATCGTCCGTTCTCATTTTGCCCTCCTTTCTAATAATTGTTCAACATCGGTTAACCTGTACATAGTTTTCTTACCTACTTTAATAGGTAGAAGGTAGTTGTTCTTTGCCCAACGCCACAAAGTGGGCTTTGTGACATTGAGTTTCTGAGCAACCTCGTCAATAGATAGTAAAATATCGCCCTTACTCTGTTGCTTGAATTCATCAAGTGCATCTGTAAAGAACTCCTTAATTATATCGCGTAAGTCGGTCGGACTTACGACCAGCTGAACATTTGTCGCTGCTGGATTTCCTGAATTTTGATAATTATATAACATTGTTTTAATTATTTACAAATTATACCGGAAGGGAGCCGTGCCAGCGTTTGAATCGTTTCAAACGATGCAGCAAATATATAGCAAAAAATCGCTGAAAATCAAAGAATTATAAAGAAAAAAGTTGACAAAATTATAATGTCAACTTTTGTTAATGCAAGAATGTGATTTAGTGAAATAAAAGAATTGCAGAAAATTGAGTTTACAAAATGAAATGTAAACTTTTTTCAATTAAAATGTAAACTTTTTTTGCGAAATGTCAACTTTCGGGGAAGTACTTATTGACAGAATCTGCGCCTTTAGGCAGTTTTATCTTTGTACTATTAAATTTTGAACGCAAACTTTTGATTCCAAAAATGCCTTCAAGCCAAGTTTCTGGGAACTTAAAAATTTCATCATCATTAAGACATTTGCTCATAAGTTCCCCTAAAAAGTATGCTATAAGTTTATCATCAATACCATCAACCACTTTGTACCCACTCTCGTTTTTCGTTATGAACTCGGACCTTTTAGAGTGGGAATCAAATTGTGTCTTAACTTTATCCTTATCGAACCTGGGAGGTAAACTAGAAAAAATGTCTTCTTTTTTAGGGGATTTTTTCTGTGAAGATATAGTAGAAGAATCTTTTGGTTTTTGCTCAATTACTTTGTTAACTTCATCAGGTGGAGTTTTTGTCGCTTGAGTTTTTTGTTCAAAAAGAACTATCTGCTGTATGTATTTGGTGAATTTATCTAGTAACAGCCTTACTTTATCTTTAACATCTGAGTATTCTTGTTTATTTGTGCAGACTTCAGGGATATATTCCCAAAAGTTTGATATTTCTTCGAACAAAATTATATCCTGGTCAGGTAGAACTTTGGCAATATTATATCTTCTTGAAAAAAAAGAGTCTATGTGCTTAGCTAATCCCAAAAGATAATGAATATAATTGTAATTTGTTAATTCATAAATGTCTCCGTCATAATTATAATCTAGACCTGTCTTAATTTGTGAAAAAATATTTTGAAGCAAATCTGATAAGCAGTGATTTTCGCAGCATTCCTGTATAAACGGATCTAATTCATCATTATTAAGAACTCCTTGAGATCTTTTAGTAATGAAATCTTCAAAATCAGAATTTAAATGAAAATGTTCTTCGGGTTTCATAATATTTACAGTTAATTCGTCAATAATATATAGTAACATTGGGCTTTTACGCCACATAGCAAGCCTTTGGGGAGATATTTCTTGTTCCCAATCTTTTAACTCTTCTTCACTATCCCTCTTTTGCCAGTATTCAATAAAGGATTTTTTAAGAAATTCTCTTAGTTTTAAAGATTCGGATTTGTTAAATTCATGAGTTGCCAGTCTAGCTAAAGTGCGAAACTCAGGCTTATTAGAGTCGCACTCATACATATATCCATATAATAATAATTCGAGCTCATCTTTCCCGTGATTTTTATTTATGCCAATACATTTATTCTTAGATTTTATTTGGCGAAAGTAAGGATTGTCAAAATACCCGACACTTAACAAATATTGGTAATCATTAAAGGAGAGAATATTCTCTAATTTTTCACATCTGATTGTTCCTGTTAATTTATTGAGCAAATTGGCAGTTGGAGTGTCTTCATTAAATAAATAGGGATTGTCACTTTTGCGTTTGTTAATGTATGAGCCTAATAGAGCCAATGCTTTACTAATGTTATCGGATTCTTTATTGGTCATAGATTTTACGAATAGCATGGCATCTAATTGAACAAGTCGAGCGAGACCTCCTTCTTTGAAGGTCTCGTCGAAATAGTTTTGAATATCTGATTTGTTAAGCCCAGCACTAACTGCTTGGACGAATTCTTCAACTGAATTGAATGTCATAGTACATTTAATTTTTCATCAACTTTGTAAATGGGCTGACCGAAGGCAGCACACATAAGAATAAAACGAGAACGGATGCCATTGTTATGGTATCGCTCGACAGCTTGACTGCCTACGGCATGAAGACCTGCTGCATATTCATCAATTTGTACTTCACGCATAATGTTTACATGCGTCTTACGGCATAACTTGGAACTGCCAAATTCGTACAACGGCTTGGTGGCAACTTCTCCAGTTTCTTCATCAAGACCTTTGACTAGCCTGTCAATCCCACAATGCTGGAGCAACTTCTTGATTTTTGCATTGTACCCACACTGACCAGAAACATACTTTAGAATAGGAAACTTGAATTGCCATTCCTTGATAATGTCCAGCGCATATTGCATTATAGGCGTTTCTGTCTCGACTTTTTTTGTATTGGTGCGTAATGTCTTTTGTGGGAGATAATGTATATATGGTATGCCATCGTCATCGACAGAGACATTATCCATAGATAGCGAAGTAAAATCACCGATGCGACAACCAAATGCACATTGAAGCAAAAAAACATCCTTGGTTTCGGACAATGCTTCCGGAACAGACGAGGAGAATATCTTGAAAAATTCTTCGCGGTTCAGACATATTGGCTCCTCGTATTCTTCTTTTGTAATTGCAGTGCGGTATTTCTTAGTAAGCTTGTCGAACGGATTGTAATCTGTATCAATACCTCGAAATACAGATTGCAGGGCTTTCATACGGACTGCGACAGTGTTTTGCGACCTGCGCTTTGTGGGAATGTTCCTAGCCGACATTTTTGAATACAAGTGCTTGTGCCTTTTTACAAACTTGTACTCATCATACAGAAAATCTTGAAATGCTAGAACATCCTTCTCGTTAAATTCGGAAATAAGAATTTTGCTTCTGCCTTTGATGGTAAGATATTTTTCAAGTTCCGAATACAAGACTTGCAGTGCCTTTAGACGCTGAACACCGATAAATTTCAGTTTGACTGCATCATCAAGATATTTCTGGAACTCTTGCAGCAAAGTGTGACCTTCTTCTCGTTCGGCTTGAACAGGATTTTTGATTTCCAGATATGTCTTTTCCAGAACTTCGGCTGTCAGATCATACCCTTTCTCTTTCATCAAATCATAAGCCTTGGTGAGATAGTCAATTTCTTCTTTAATCCTTTCTGATAACTCAACATCATAAATTGAAACTCCAGGCTTCCTGGTGCCATCATCATTAAGTTTCTTGAGCGATTTTACATCAGCTTCAATGTCGCTAGGATGAAAAATTTGAATGGCGCGACCATCCCTAATTCTGAAGCGCAATTTGATTGTGCCTTCAGTTTGTTCCTTTCTTTTGAAAATTAAAATTTTTGCCATGTCATTGATTATTAAAGTCAATACAAAGATACAAAAAGTTTTTCAAATCGCACCACCATCGCACCACGGATTTATAAACAAGTGAAATTATTTTATTTCATAACCTTGCAAAAACAATGTAAGTTATTGGTAATAAATAGTATATGAAACATAGTAAAATCGTTGGATTTCGTATTATAATTCCTCCAGGGACAACGACCTAAAAATGCAAGTGTTTAATTTTAAAGCACTTGCATTTTTCATTTAGGCAAATCGCACCACCATCGCACCAACGTTGATAAATGTATGCTTAGTAACGTTAAAATGGGCATTATGATAAATACTAGACTATAGTATATTTTTTCGCTTTAACAAAAGGCTTTTTTATTCTATAATTTTTCCAGTTCCAAGTTTGCTTCTTCCCATAGTGCCATTTGTCTATCAAGTTCTTCGTTTAACTTAGCAGACATTTTGTAGGCTGTTTCAAGTTTCTGCTGTTCTATTGCAGGATTCGACATAAGGTCGTTCAGACCAGCGATTTCCGACTCAAGCCTTTCTATTTCGCTTTCTGCCTTATCGATTCGGTTTTGGATTGCACGACGGCGTTTATTAAGTTCTTTGTTTTCAAGGTATCGCTGCTTGTTGTCTGATATTGGTAAGTTCGATTTAGCTTCGGCCTGCTTGCGGTCTTTCACCTCTATTTCACGCATGTCCTCAATCTTCTTATTGCGCAGAAAATCATATATGCCACCTACATGAAGGCGTATCTTCTTGTTTTTGAATTCATAAACTTTCGATACAAGTCCGTCGAGGAAATACCTGTCGTGTGAAACAATTATCAAAGTTCCATCATAATTCTGTAGTGCCTGCTTTAGGATATCCTTAGAGCGAATATCCAGATGGTTGGTAGGTTCATCGAGTACAAGCAAGTTGTATGGTTGCAAAAGAAGTTTTGCCAACGAAAGGCGGGAATGTTCACCACCAGACAAAACTTTTACCTTTTTGTCGATGTCTTCGCCTGAGAATAGGAATGCACCTAATATATCTCTTATCTTGGTTCTGATGTCGCCAACAGCAATACGATCAAGCGTTTCAAATACAGTGAGTTCCGGATCAAGGAGTTCGTCTTGATTCTGGGCAAAATATCCGATATTAATGTTATAACCTATTTTTAGTTCACCAGAATATTCTGTTTCACCGACTATGATTTTGGACAAGGTAGTTTTGCCCTCGCCATTACGTCCAACAAATGCCACTTTTTCGCCTCGTTCAATAACAAGGTCAATCTTATCGAGGATAAGATTTTCACCATAGCTTTTACTGAGTTCTTTAGTTTCGACAACTATGTCGCCAGAGCGAGGTGCTGGTGCAAATTTTATATGCATTGCAGCATTGTCGAGGTCGTCGACTTCGATAATGTCCAATTTCTCGAGTTGTTTTATGCGCGACTGAACTTGGTTTGACTTTGTGGCTTTGTATCTAAATCTTTCTATGAAATCTTCGGTATCTTTTATCAGTTTTTGTTGGTTCTCGTATGCTGCAAGTTGTTGCTGTAGCCTTTCCTGTTGCAACACCTTGAATTTGGAGTACGGTACTTTGTAGTCGTATAGTTTTCCAAGGTTATCTCTATTGTTCTGGTTGTGACATTATCGAGAAAAGCTCTATCGTGCGAGATTAGTAATACAGCCCCTTTGTATGTCTGTAAAAAATCTTCCAGCCACTGGATGGATTCTATATCAAGATGGTTGGTTGGTTCGTCAAGCAGGATTAAATCAGGATTTTGTAACAGGATTTTTGCAAGTTCCACCCTCATGCGCCAGCCACCGCTGAATTCCGAGATTTTTCTGTTGAAGTCGCTGCGCAGAAAACCGAGACCTTTCAGAATCCTTTCTATTTCAGGTTCCATGTTGTTTACGCCAACAATTTGCAGATGTTCGTTGAGATGAGCAAGATTTTCAGCTGTCTTAATGTACGAATCAGAAGTGTAGTCGGTGCGAGTTTCCAATTCGCTGGCAAGCCTGTCTATTTGGGCCTGTATTTCTGAAATGGAGTCGAAAGCTTTCTTAGTTTCTTCCATTACAGTGTTGTGTGTCGATGCAAGGTTCATTTGCTGTGGCAAATATCCGACACTTATTCCCGATGGCCTCGACACAGAGCCTTCTGTTGGCACCACTATTCCACAAATTACTTTCAGTAGGGTTGATTTTCCAGCACCATTCTTGCCTACAAGACCTATGCGGTCGCGCCTATTTATCATAAATCCGATATTGGAGAACAATTCAAATCCTCCGAAACGAATGGTTATGTTGTCAATGGATACCATATTTGATTTTTTTGCGCGAAAATAATGGAATATTTAGAAATATTAGGATAGTTTAAGATTTTTGAATTGTATTATGATTCTTGTTCTTCAACTTCTTCTGTTTCTCTTTCTTTTTTCTTTGTATATAAAATTTCACACCAACCTAATGCAAACAAGGGAATTAGAGGAATTTTGAATCTTACTAAAGCACCAAAATTTGAAGTAGAAATACCAATTCCAAGAGCTAATACAACCGAAAAAAGAAAACACATGCTTACTATTGGATTTCCTAATATTTGTTTTATTGTATATTTTATCCCTGCTTTGAAGAATACAAATATTGCGAGAAAGAGAAGTGCTGTGTTTTCAAATCCAGACAAAAGCATTACTATGGTGTCGCATTCAAATATGAAAGGTCGATACAATCCAGCAATTATTGCCTTAGGACCAAGGCTTATCAAGCTGCCGATAGAACCATCAAAATCTCCAATGTCAAAGGCATGGCCTTCGTAGTATTCTTGTTTTAAGTCTTGTTGTGACACACTTGCTTTTTCGAGCATGGAATCAACCTCTCCGTAGGTGCCACCGACATTACTGCCTACAAACCTTAAAGCGTACATTCCGCCAAAAGCTACAACAACCACTATAATAGGAGCAACGATAAACTTGAATAAAGCGCTTTTCACCCTTTTCAGATAACCGCTTCCAAACCAAACCATACATGCTGCAATTGAGGCGTAAAGAATGTAAACCTTGAGTTCCATCATTATGTAGGCGCTTATTAGCAAACCAACTATTGTTGATATTCTTATTTTCCTTTCAAGGAAAATTTTTGAAAAACACATCAAAAATACCAAGTTGAAGGTAAAAGTAAAACCGTCTTTCATTAATCCTGATCCCCAAAATCCGACAGATGGTATTAGCATAATGCATATAAATGCAACTTTGCTGTTGCAATTTATTTTATTTCGTATATATTGGAAGAATTTCCAGTTAAGCAAGTACAAAAAAAATGACATACAGATGTTCACAGTATAATAATTGTCGCCACCAATGATTGCAAATGGAGATAAGAATCTATGAACTGCATATTTTGATGGGTCATGAAAATTGGGCGTGTATGCAATTCCGTGTGCAAGAGTTTGAACATTAGTTTCATCAATCATTCCGAACATAATGCGGAAATACGACTGTGGATCTTGAAAAAGAACTTTTCCAAGTCTAATTGAAGCATGGTAATAAGAATATGTATCTCCGCCCCAATGGTAGTAGAAGTCGTATATCGCTGCAAAACCAATACAGCAAAGCATTTTATATAGGAAACCTATATAGAAATATCGCTTTGCTTCATCGTCTTTTTTGTATTTGAATAAGGATATGAACCACATTATAAGGAAAGCCAAAGCCAGATATCCGACAATGAGAAAAATTCCTTCGAGTGTTAAAAATTTGTGCATTGTACCGAGATTCGGTTAGAATGTTTTCAGCGCTCCAATACGATTTTCACGGGCAGTCTTGTCCTTGTTGGCTAGTATGGGCTTTTCCCATGTGCCGTAAGTGGGATTTGGGAGGACAATATAACGTGTGCCAAGCAAATCTGTAATTTCATCGGTTTCTGCAAGCATGTCGCCACTAGCCTTGCGCTCGTCAAAGTTTTCTGCCATATCTCCCATATTGTCGCCAACTAGCATTATTATTTCGTATTTTTCCGAAACCAATTCGCGACGTTCCTTTTTGCAGCTTGATGCATCCTTTTCTTTCAAGTAGAAATTTTCGGCACTCACTTCTGGAAATCCGAGTTTTTTCATGTTTGCCATAGTAGACTCAAGTTCGTTTGGATACCTGTTCGATATGAAAATTATTTCTACACCTAAGGATTGCGCATATTTTAGGAAATCTATTGCTCCCGGGATTTCGGTGGCATCAGCTTTCGATGTCCATATTGCCCATGTAGAATCGTTGAATGAAGTGGCATTAGCTGCTAAATATGCTTCGTAATAAGTGTTGTCAAGAACAGTTTCGTCAATATCGAGAACTACTGCGGCAGGCTTGTTTGTTTTTTTTGTCTTTAAATTTTCGGCAAGAGCTCTTTTGGCAATTTTATATGTCTGAAGACAACAGGCTCTGTATTCGGCTGAATGTTGCATCCAAAGGGTTGCATTTAGCAGATTGTCGCTTTCTCCATATTCGGTTGCGGATTCGGTGACTTGTGTCTCAGGAGTTTCTTTTTTTTGTCCGTTGCATGATACAAGTAATGCGATACTTGCCAATGCTATTAAGTATAATATGTTTTTCATATTTCGGAATTTTGTTCTGCACAATTTATTTCTTGTTGTTCGTATAATTCATTATGGACATCATTTGCAATTTCGTCTATATTTTCTGCATCGATGGGTTTTGTAATAGTTTTGAATTCGTCTATGTCGTCTATTCCGATTTCAATACTTTTTTTGCCTTGTTCTGTAACGGATTGGTTGCCAAAGGTATATATTCTTCCGGCATATTTTCTGAAGAATCCGTGATTATGGGTTACCATTAGCACCGATTTGCCAGTTTCACATAGTTTGTACAGAAGGTTTACTATTACATCGGCACTTTCGGGGTCGAGATTGCCAGTAGGTTCGTCTGCAAATATTATTGGTGGGTTATTAAGTATTGCCCGTGCAACGCTTACCGATTGTCGTTCTCCGCCAGAAAGTTGTGCTGGCATCGACATTTTTTTGTCAATCATTCCAACGCTTATCAAAACTTCGTTTATGCGGATATCTATTTCCTTTTTATTTTTCCATCCTGTTGCTTTCAGCACGAACCTTAAATTTTCGTAAACGGAACGGTCGTTCATAAGTTCGAAGTTCTGGAATACCATGCCTATTTTGCGGCGAAGCAATGGAATCTTTTTGTTCTTTATTTTCTTCAGGTTGTAGCCTAAAACGTTTACATCCCCTTCAACTACAGGGAGTTCTCCATATAATGTTTTCAAAAGACTGCTTTTGCCACTGCCTACCTTACCTATCAGATATACAAATTCTCCTGCGTCAACATGTATATTCACATTTTCAAGTATCAGTTTGTCTTCTTGATAGACATTTAAGTTTCTTACATCAATTAGCGAATAGTTGTTTTCGTCCATAAAAATTCATCTATAAGTAACTTTACAAAGGTAGTATTAGCAACTCAAACAAATGCAAGTTGATGATTGATAGTAATAAACAATATTGTGTTAATTAAAAATCCTATATAGTTTGTTTTGTCCTTTTCAAAAAGTCTACCTTTGATTTTTGGTATATTGGAAAATATTCTATTGAAAGACACGTTATTATAAAAATATTACTGTGTATATGAAACTAAGGAATCTAGCAATAGCGCTTCTTCTTTTGTCTGTATCGTTTGTAGCGACAGGCCAGCAGACTATGAAATACAGCGATGAAGAATATTCATATCGTAAGGCGAAAGATTTGTATGACAAGGGAATGTATGTTTCTGCACAAAATGAATTCTTCAAGATAATGATTTCTGAGGATATAGAAAATTCGAAGTATAGGGACGATGCTGCTTTTTATTTTTCTATATGTGCGATGCATGTCTTCAACCGTGATGCAGAGTATCAGCTTAACAATTATGCAGTAAATAATCCGGAAAGCGACAATATCAACCATGCCTCTTTTGCCATGGCAAATGTTTATTACCGTGACAAAAAATACAAGAATGCCCTTGCATGGTACAATAAGGTACAGTATACTGACCTTGATGTCAGCGACTACGATGAATATTTTTTCAAGAAAGGCCATTGTCTGTATGCTAGAAAAAGTTTCGATGAAGCAGCAAAGTCGTTTTATGAGATAAAGGATCACGATGGTCTGTACGGAACGATGAGCTTGTATTTTTATTCGCATATAAAATATATTAGCGAACAATACCAGACTGCACTCAATGGCTTCATTAAATTGCAGAACAATCCTACATTTTCTTCAATAGTTCCATTTTATATATTGCAGATATACTATATGCAGGAAAATTATGAGGCAGTAGTGGAATATGCCGACAAGCATGGTGAAGATTTTGTAGGAGCAGCACCAGAAAATGCAAAGATTGTCGGCTTGTCGTATGTGCGTACAAAAAAATATGCCGAGGCCATTCCATACCTTAAACGTTATATGGAAGCCAATTCTTCTGCAACCGATTTTGACTATTACGAACTTGCATACGCGCAATATTCTACTGGACAGTATGATGAGGCTGCGAAAAATTTCGGAAAAATCACACGAACAAAGGATACAATTGGGCAGAATGCATCATATTTTATGGCGGCATGTTGCCTGAAGGTCAACAAGAAGCTGGAAGCACGGAGAGCTTTCGAAACGGCATCGCTATATGACTACAATCCAATTATTAAAGAAGATGCACTGTTTAATTTTGCCCAGTTGAGTTTTGAATTGTCGCTTTCTCCTTTCAATGAGGCGATAAGTGCTTTTACCAGATATATTCAGGAGTACCCGAACAGCCCTCGTATCGAAGCTGCCTACGACTATTTGCTCGATGCATTCATGAGTGCGAAGAATTACCAGAAAGCAATTGCAACTATCGAAAGCCTCGACTACAAAAATTCAAAGGTTGAAATGGCTTATCAACGGCTTACTTTTATAAGGGGCCAGGAACTTTTCATTTCACAGAAGTACACAGATGCAATAGATATGTTCAATAAATCTATTTTGTATGGTAAGTACAACAGGAAGATAGAGTCTCTTGCTCATTACTGGAAGGCTGAGGCAAACTATAGGATAGGCAACGTGGACATAGCAATAGACCAGTTCAAGGAGTTTGTAAACGCTCTCGGATCCATAAACCTTGAGGAATATGGCCGTGCACATTATAATCTTGGTTATGCATATTTCGACAAGAAGGAATACTCAACGGCAAATTCGTGGTTCCGCAAGTATGAGAGAATTTCCGATACCGCTAACATTATGGCAAACGACTGCTATAACCGTATAGGCGACTGCTACTATATCAACCGTGAATTTATACCGGCGGCGGAATATTACAAAAAAGCAGTTAGAATCGGTCTTGTTGAGACTGACTACAGCTTGTATCAGTTGTCATTGTCGTATGGTGGTCTGAAGAAGTCGAATGAAAAGGTTTGGGCATTGCAGCGTCTGCTTGCACAGTTCCCCAGTTCTGAGTATGCAAGCAATGCAATATTTGAAATAGCGCGCTCGTATCAGACCGACCTTAATGTTGAAGATTCTGCAAAGGTGTATTACGAAAAGTTGATTGATGAGTATCCACATTCTCCAAGCAGAGGTACTGCGCTTTCGAGCCTTGGTACAATTGAATTTAATAGGAAGCATTACGACAACGCATTGACATATTACAAGCAGGTGATTTCTGAGTTCCCGGGAACCGAGGAAGCAAGCAATGCCAACGACATGATAAAGTCGATCTATTTTGAACTCGATAAGCCGGATGCTTATATAGAATATGCTAACAGCGAAGGTTCTGGTGTGGAAATTACACGTGACGAGCAGGACGAAATAATTTGGCTCGCAGCAAAGAAGCTGTATATTGACAAAAGGTATAATGATGCGTTAAAATCTATCAGCAAGTATTTGACCGAATTCCCGAAGGGCAAGTATTCCATTGAGGCAAACTATTACAAGGCCGAGTTGCATTTGTATTTCGAGGAGAAAGACGATGCCCTTAAATGCTACAGGGTTGTGGCCGATGCTCCTACTAACAGTTATACCGAGGAGAGTCTCATGAAGTCGGCATCTTTGCTGTTTGACAAGGAAAATTGGGCTGAGTCATACAATTATTATAATAAGTTGTACCCATTGGCCGAAAACAAATCTACAAAACTTATTGCAGCAATCGGTCGTTTACGTTGTTCATACAATATAAATAATTACGACAATGTGATTTCTGCAGCTCAGGATGTTATTGATAGTGAAAGATCCAATGTGGAACATATACGTGAGGCACAATACAAGATGGCCAAAGCTTTCTATGCAAAAGGAAATTCCGATAGGGCATTGCCGTTGTACGAAAAGTTGTCGCACGAGGTTATTAGCTACGAAGGTGCCGAATCGAAGTTTATGACAGCTTCAATCAACTATGCCAATGGCAACGACAGCATAGCCGAGGAGATAATATACGATTTTGCCCAGTCGAGTACTCCTTATGTATATTGGTTGGCAAAAAGCTATATACTTCTGGCACAGATATATTTCGATGAAGAAGACATTTTCTCTGCAAAACACACGCTGCAGTCTGTTCTTAGCAACTACGACAACGAGACTGATGGAATAAAGGACGAAGCTCAAGATAAGCTAAATGCAATATTTGAGGCTGAGGAAACTGCTCGCCAGGAGGAAGAAATATTGAATCTGAAGATAAACCTAGTTGAGGACGAGTCGGACGATGGACTTTTCCCTGATGAAGATTTTGACATTAATATTCCCGATGAATTCCCTGTTGATGAAAAACCAGTTCCTGAGATTGATTTGAAGGAAGATAATGAAGAAAAAACAAACGAATAATAAGTTGGAAAGATGAGAAAATATTGGAATATGAAATATTTGGTATTCTTGTTCACTTTTTTAGCAATTGGCGGTTGCCTTTTTGCACAAGAAGACAACACACTTGATGAACAAACAGTTGTCATATACAACGAATATTCTCCTGTTTTGAAAGATGCAAGCAGAATACAAAATCTTCCTGTAATTTACGATACGGTACAAACTGTGCCAAAGTTTGAGTATTCTGTAACACCTACTATGTATCGCACTTCGTTTACGCCGAGCAAGATTTCTGCGGCAACGGTAAAGGGCGAAGCCTTAAAGCCTCTTAATACCGGGTATGTGAAGGTAGGATATGGAAACTACATTTCGCCATTTGCAGAGCTGTATATCAATTCAAAACGGCAGAAAAACTATTCGGTTGGCATAAAGGCGCAGCATCATTCTTCTTTCGGGAAGATAAAGAATGTGCTTGACCAAAAGATTTATTCGGGTTATGATGATAGCAACATCGAGGCTTTTGGAAAGAAAATATTTGCAAAGTCGGTGTTGTCGGGCAAGGTTTATTTCTCGTCCAACGGAATCTGCTACTATGGTTACGATCCGAAGGTATATGGCGATACTGATAAAATAAACTGGGAAACCTTTGATTATGTTGATACCCGCGATGAGGTTGAGAAGCAGCGTTTCAATCGTGTGGGGGCAAATATGACATTCGAGTCGCATCAGACAGGCCGCAAGCACTGGAACTACAAGTTCGATGCTGGCTACCAATATTTCTTCACAAAGACAAAGGATTGGCAGCACAAGGTTGATTTAACCGCAAATGTAGGACGTTCGGTGAAGAATATCAGTTATGGATTGGACATTAATTATTTGTACAATGCCAACAAGATGGCTGCATACGCAAATTCAAATATTATAATTGCTACAATCTGGGGTGAAATTCCTCGAATATCATCGAAAAATGACATGTACCTCGATGCAAAACCATATTTCCGTTTTGAGAATGAAAAGTGGAATATTAGGGCAGGGGCACACCTAGGCTTTGATTTAATAGAAAATGGAGAAAAAGGAATGTACTTGTTCCCTGATGTTTATGCACAGTTGAATGTAAGTAATACTTTACTTCCATACGTCAGTTATGGTGGACATTTGGAACAAAACAACCTTGAATTCATTTCTACTGTGAATCCTTTTATAAACAGCTATCCTACATATCACAATACCCGTTATCAGCATGTGGTTGACTTGGGAGTGAAAGCAATAATAAGCAAGAAGATTTACCTTCACATCAACGCCAACTACTCGCACATAAATTATATGGCGTTCTTTGTCAACGACACGACTATTCCTTTGCACAACAAGTTCAAGATGGAATATATGGATGTTGACAGGGTAGGGGCATACGCCGAACTTTCCATGCGCGACCTTGCTCCCGGGCTCGACATTATGCTGAAGGCACACTACTATTATTATATCAAGCTGGGAGACTCGAATGTACTTAATTCTCCAAAAATTGCTGATGCACGTCCATGGCAGATGCCAGATGTGGATGTCAGTTTGAGGGCTGCCTACCGCCTTACCAACAAGATTTCGTTCGGTGTGGAAGGCTATTTCCTGAACAGGTGCTTTGCAAAGGAATATGATAATGGCGTTCAGTATGCTAAGAGGATGAAGGCTGTGATTGACGTTAACCTATTCGGAGAATATAAGTTCGACGACAATTTCAGTGCATTCCTTTATCTCAACAATATTGCCTGCCAGCGTTACTACATCTGGAACAACTACCGCGCACAGGGATTCAATGCAATGGTAGGAATTACATATTTGTTTTAACGTGTAATAAATTAGTTGAAAGGAAAGTACACTTTCACAAATCTAATTTATAATAGATTGTTTTGAACAAGACAACAGCAGTTTTTATCTGCTGTTTTTTTAGAAAATGTAGTATATATCGCTTAAGATACTTAGAACAAACCATGTAGTTCAGCATCAATTTTATCTATTACAGTGCTGAGGTCTTCCGGTTTGTTTGCGAAGTCGATGTTGTCAACATCAATAATTAGGAATTTTCCACTGTCGTATTCCGAAGCCCAAGCCTCGTATCTTTCGTTAAGGCGGGTTAGATAATCTATGCGAATAGACGATTCGTATTTACGGCCACGCTGTTGTATCTGGCGGACAAGTGTTGGTACGCTGGCACGCAAATAGATAAGCAAATCGGGGGCTTGTATTACCGAAGTCATAAGCTTGAACAGGCTGAAATAGTTATCGAAGTCACGCGATGACATCAGTCCCATTGAATGCAGGTTTGGTGCAAATATGTATGCGTCCTCGTAGATGGTTCTGTCTTGTATTATGGTTTTGTCCGACTTGCGAATCTCAAGTATCTGATTGAAACGGCTGTTCAGGAAATAAATCTGCAGATTGAAGGACCAGCGTTGCATGTCCTCGTAAAAGTCGTTAAGATAAGGATTATAGTCAACATCCTCATAATTTGGAGTCCATCCGTAATGTTTTGCCAGCAATTTGGTAAGAGTAGTTTTGCCAGCTCCAATGTTTCCTGCTACTGCTATATGCATACCTCTAAAATTTTGTGGCGCTAAATTATAGTTTTTTTTACAAAAAATAGTTTATTTTTCCATTTGAATTTTACGGCAATCCAATTTGTTGTCAACTAGCAGATAAAGCAAGTTGTGACGTATGCGGAATTTGTCGGCTTTAGTTCCTTCTGTTGGAATTGGAACAGATTTGTCGTCGGCAACATTATATGCTACGATTTCTCCATTCCGATTATAGTATAAGATATCGTTGTCAACACAAAAGTCTGAGCATTGTCCATCCGTTTCAAAAATGCGGTAAAAATTACCAAATTTGTCAAGAATCAATACTTTGCCATCATTTGTAAGCAAAAACAGATAATTTATTGATTCTCGCATGGCAACAATGTCTGCATCGCCAATTTTATCGTAAATGTTGGTTCCTTGTTGCGATACTTCAAGGTTTGCGGTTACTCTTCTGACACAAGAATTCTGTTCGTCGAATACCCAGAATCCGCCAAACGACGATGAACAAACTACTTTTATATTGTATAATCCTGCATCGTCCAACATTAAAGGGCTCAAAAGTTCGGCAAGTTTGCTGTCAAGATATATGAGCTTATTGAATTCGGAGTAGAACACAATTATCTTGAAAGGATTGGAAACATCTAGAGATGACATGCTGCCTGCAGGGTAGTTGTCGTATGAGCAAATGAAGTTCATGTCGGAATCGTATTTCGAAACTACATTGTCTTTCACCAGATATATGTTTCCAAGTCGATCAACATCCAACATGTCAGCATTCACGGTGTATTCTCCAACTGACTGGGCAAACACCGCACTCAACTGTATGACAAAAATGAATATTGCAATAAAATACTTCATAGCACAAATGTAAATAGTTTTTGAGACTTGGCAAGAATATTTTTTGAAAAGCATAGCTTCAAAATTTCAATGCGTTTACGGATCTTTGGTATAAAATTCTATATTTTTTTGATCAATAGCCTTTTTGTGCATTATCTGCACTTTATTTTAATTTTAATGAATCAAAACAAGTTTTTTGTCTAAAAATATCCTTATCCCTAATAAAAGGAGTTGTCATTTCCTTTTTTTAATTAAATTTGAAATTTGGAATTTAAACTTTTGACTATATGAAAAAGTTATCTATTATAACTGCCTTATTGCTAATAGTATCGGCAGTTTGGGGACAGACAAAGTCCGACCTCCAATTCATTGAGCAGACTCTTGAAAATCGTGGTGAAATAGTGCTGAGATTCCCACATAATGGAAATCGTGAACTCGTTCGCGAACTTAGCCACATAATGTCAATTGACAAGGTGAACGATACATACGTTGAGGCATACGCAAATGCTAGAGAATATGAGCAGTTCAAGACTTATAACATTGAATACGAGCCTGTTTACGAGTATTACACACAGACTCGCGCCTTGAATATGGCGAATACGGTTGCTCAGATGGCAAACTGGGATAGATACCCGACTTACGCCGTATATCTGGAGTTGATGCGCAACTACGTACGGGATTATCCATCATTGTGCAAGATGGACACCATCGGCTATTCGGTTTACGGTCGCCCGATTATAAACATGACTATTTCTGACAATGTCGGCGTTGACGAAGACGAACCCGAATTCTGGTGGAGCAGTACAATGCACGGCGACGAAACTTCGGGATGGTACTTCCTTATCCGCCTTGTCGATGACCTGCTGACAAAATACGGCACCGACCCACAGATTACAAACCTCGTGAACAATGTGGAGATATACATTTCGCCCAACACCAACCCCGACGGCACTTTCTACCGCTCGAACGACGGCACAAGCATTGCCAATGCACGCAGATACAACTACAACAGCGTTGACCTTAACAGAAACTTCCCGTTCGTAACCAATACCGCAAGCCACACGGCACAATATCCAAACGAACCAGAAATCACTATGATGACAGCCTACGCCGATGCTCACAACTTTGTGATGTCGGCAAATTGCCACGGCGGCGACGAATGTATGAACTACCCGTGGGACGAAGACGGCTGGACACACGCAGCACACCCGAATCCCGACGACAGCTGGTGGGAATATGTATCGTGGATGTTCGTAGATACCGTACACGCAATAAACGCCAACAGATTCACTGGACCATCGGATGTTAGTGGTTCGAACGGTGTAACCAAAGGTAGCGAATGGTACTCTATTGACGGCGGACGTCAGGACTACATGAACTACTACAAGCACATCAAGGAAACTACCGTTGAATTTACAACAACAAAACTGCTTGGCACCGAATACCTTGACACCTACTGGGGATATTACCGCAAATCGATTCTTAACTATACCGAGCAAGTACTCTACGGTTTCCGCGGAATAGTAACCGACGGCTGTACAAACCAGCCACTTAGCGATGTAAAAGTCTTCATCAACAACCACGATGCCGACGGTACCGAAGTCTATACCGCAGCACCTGTGGGCGACTACCACCGCCCGATATACGCAGGCACCTACAGCGTTACATTCTCGAAGGAAGGCTACACATCGCAGACTTTCGAAATTACAACGCAGAATATGGCTTGCCAGCGACTGGATGTCACCATGTACCCCGAAGGAACAGTTATTCCAACCTTTACAGCAAACCCAACGACATTATACGAAGGAAACAGCGTTCAGTTCGCGAATACAACTTCGGGAAACTATGTTTCTGCATCGTGGACTTTCGATGGCGGTTCGCCAGCAACAAGCACTGCAACAAATCCAACAGTGACATACAGCAACCACGGCACCTACGACGCAACGCTTACCATAGTTAATACAAATGGCTGTTCATCGTCGGCAACAGAACAAATAACCGTTTATGAAGCCGTACCGCCAGTTGCAGACTTCTCGGCATCGGAAACACAAATTACGGCAGGAAACTCGGTAACTTTCACCGACCTTTCCGAAAATATTCCTACATCGTGGTCGTGGACATTCGAAGGCGGAACACCAGCGACTTCCAACTTGCAGACCCCGACCGTAACCTACAGCGAGCCAGGCGAATATACGGTAACATTGGTTGCATCGAACGCATTTGGTTCCGATACCGAAACAAAAACCGAATATATCAGCGTTGCCGCCGTATATAATATGAGCAACGAAGCAATTTATGTCTGCAACGGAACATACAAGGACCCGGGAGGCGACAGCAACTATCCAAACAACGCCAACTATACACAGACAATCTACCCTAGCACCGAAGGAGCGTATGTAAGGCTGAATTTCACATCATTCTCTTTGCAAACAGCAAGCGGCTGGTACTCAACTTGTTCCGACTTATTCTACATCTACGATGGAACATCGACATCGGCTACAGCTCTTGTAAATGGCGTATGCGGAACAAATAACCCCGGCACAGTAACTGCAACAAATGCCGACGGAGCGTTGACAATAGTGTTCACCTCCAACAACACGACAAACGCAGCAGGTTGGGAAGCCGAAATTAGCTGCTACATGCCAGAGCCAGAAGCAATATTCACGGCTGAAATTTCCGAAAATTGCACACGCAACATAGCAACCACAAACGAACCGGAATACGCAACTTCGTACCTTTGGGCATTTGGCGACGGCACAACATCAACCGAAACAGCACCAACGCATACATACGTCGAAAACGGCACATACACCATCACACTTACGGCTTCAAATGCCAACGGCAGCAGTACAGCCACCCAGCAAATCGAAGTTGAAATTCCAGAAGTAACATCTGTCACCAATGCAAACGGATGCGGCAATGCTACTCTCACACTTTCGGCTCAAGGCAACGGCACATTGCACTGGTTCGATGCACAGACAGGCGGAACCGAACTCGGAACAGGCAATTCGTACACCAATGCATTCGCCGAAACCACAACAGTTTATGTAGAATCGCAAATCGGAACAGAAGAAACCTACAATGTAGGTATTGCCGACAACTCTTCGGCTACTGCATATACTAATAATACCGGTCAAAACAGAGGCCTTACATTTACGGTTTCACAGGCTCTTACATTGGTTTCGGTAGATGTTTATTGCACACAAGCAAACCAAACCAAGACAATAACCATATCAAATAGTTCAAACCAACAAGTATATTCACAGTCACACACCCTCGCATCTGGTCTTAACACCTTGACATTAAACGTTGACTTGGAGTCTGGAACATACAACATCTATGCTAATAGTGTACGTTATACATACAGGCAAAATGGAAGTTTCCCATACTCGGTCGAAAATGTAATCAGCATAACGGGACCATACAATACTAATACATACTACTACACCTTCTTCAACTGGGTAGTAAAGACCGGAAGCATCTGCACAAGCGAGCGCACACCGGTAACTGCAACAATCTCCGAATCTGGCAGCATCGACCTTGGCGAACCGATAACACAATGCGGTGGCACGGCAACAATTGATGCTGGAAACGGATTCAACAATTATACTTGGAGCAACGGACAGACCACACAGAGCATTACGGTCAGCCAAAGCGGCACTTACACCGTAACAGCAAGCAATGGTCAGTGCGAAGTTACAGCATCAAGAGCAGTTACAATAAATCCTATTCCATCGGTTTCGATAACAGAAAACGGCAATGTGCTTACAGCAAATGCAACATCTGGAACAGGCAACTACAATTACTTGTGGTCAACAGATGCTACAACGCAAAGCATATCAATAAATTCCGACGGTAACTACTGCGTTACAGCAACCGATGCAAACGGATGTTCGGCCAGCGAATGTTCAAATACGACAATTCCAGTCATCAGCATTAACATTCCGGAAGTCGAAAACGGAAGCATAAACGGAAACGGTTCGGTACAATATGGCAGCGACTACACATTTACAGTTGTTCCTGACAACTGCTACGAAATCGGTACGGTTACCGTGAACGGAAATGCCGTTACCCTAGATACAAACAACTCGTACACAATACAAAACGTAACTGCCGAACAGACAATCAATGCAACTTTCAGCCAGATTTCATATTCAGTAAGCGCTTCAGCTGGCAATGGCGGGTCAATCAATAACGCACCAACTTCGGTAAACTGCGGCGAAGACTTAACTTTCACCGTCACTCCAAACGACTGCTACGAAATTGCTTCGGTAACAGTCAACGGAACGCCTGTTACACCGACAAACAACATCTACACAATTTCAAATGTAACTGAACCGCAAAACATTAACGCAACCTTCAGCCAGATTTCGTACACAATCACCGCTTCGGCAGGAAACGGCGGTACTATTTCAAATGCAGGCAGCACAACTGTCAACTGTGGCAACGACATTACCTATACAATCACGCCAGACGAGGGCTATATGATTTCTGATGTCGAAGTTGACGGACAAAGCGTTGGCTCGGAAAATTCTTACTTATTTACAAATGTAACTTCTGACCACACTATTTCGGCAACTTTCGAAATTATACCTGCAGGTGAAGTTGTAATAGTCGTAAATGCCGATACAGAAGGTGGTTCTGTTAGTCCGACAGGCACACAGACAATCACCGAAGGCGAAGATTTCACATTTACCGTAACACCCGATGCTTGCTACGAAATCGGCATTGTTACCGTCAACGGAAACGAAGTTTCACTTGACGAAAACAACTCATATACAATCGCCAATGTAACCGAACCGCAAAGCATCAACGCAACATTCAACCGGTTGTCGTACATAATTACGGCAAGTGCAAGCGAAGGCGGAACAATAACCCCATCGGGAAATGTTCAAGTTAACTGCGGTGACAATAAGGAATTTGTTATAACACCAGACGAAGGTTACGAAATTGCTGATGTAATTGTTGATGGGCAAAGCGCTATTAATGATATTGCAAGTTATGCTGTCATAGGTGCAAGCGATAGCTACACATTCGAGAATATCACCGAAGCAGGACATAGCATCGAAGCTATATTCAGCGAAATAATCGTAGTACCAGAATGTAATGCTGTAACAAACCTTACAGCGCAAGTTGAATCTTACGGTGTTGTTCTGTCATGGAACGCTGCCGAAAATGCAATTTCGTACGACATCTACCGCAATGATGAAAGAATCGCAACAGAAACCAACACTTCAGCAATCGACTTGCAGGGACACGAAGGCGACAGCTACTATATAATCACTAACTGTGCAAACGGTGGTACTTCGGATGCTTCGGAAACAATAACTGCAACTGCAGAACCTACTTGCAACGCTGTAACCGACCTCACTGCTATGGTTGAATCATACGGCATCGTCCTTTCGTGGAACGCTGCCGAGAATGCAACTTCTTACGAAGTTTACCGCAACGGCGAAAGAATTGCAACTGAAACTGGCACATCATCCATCGACTTGCAGGGACACGAAGGCGACACATACTACATAATAACCAATTGTGCAAATGGTGGTACTTCGGATGCATCGGAAGCAGCAACTGCAATAGTTACAGGCATAAGCGAAGTTGAAACTAGCATTGACATTTTCCCGAATCCAGCAAACGACATACTTAACATTACTTCCTCGGAAACAATTTCTGAAATTGAAATTGTGAACACCTTGGGACAGGTTGTTTATCGTACTGAAGTTAATCGCGATAATGCAGTTTGCGATGTCAATGGATTGGCAAGTGGTGTGTATGTGGTGAGAATTCGCACCCTTCGACAGGCTCAGGGGGCTATTGTCCAGAAGAAATTCATAAAGGAATAAAAATATCCGTGTAATATTCGCAGGGGCAGGATTCAATCCTGCCCCTGCGATATATATACACGTTATAAGAATCCCGAGTACCTCAAAAGATTCGGATTCCTGAAAAAATATTTGCTTTTATATATGAAAGCATTACCTTTGCTGTTCAATATTTTTGATTTTGAATAACTAGAATATTTTTTCTGACAATGAAACGATTTCTTATCATTCTGACTTTTGCCTTTTTGTGTGCTAACAATATAAAAGCCGAGATGTTTTCGGTTGTATGCGAAAGTGGGCAAACATTAAATTATGATGTTACAAGTTATATTGATCGCGTAGCGGTTGTGTATGGCGGCATGAATTTAATTGGCGACCTTGTGATTCCAGATTCCGTTACATACAACTCGGTTACATATAGTGTTCAGGAGATTATGTCTGAGGCATTTAAAGATTGTACTGGCTTAACATCTGTAACTATAGGCAATTTGATCTGGGATATTGGTGGTGGAGCATTTGAAAATTGCAGCAATCTTACATCCGTTACAATCGGCAATTCGGTCATGTACATTAATTCACGAACATTCCGTGGATGTAGCGGACTGACAGGAACACTTACAATACCTAATTCTGTCAGAACAATTTATCAAGAGGCCTTTATGGATTGTACAGGAATAACCTCTATTGTATTCGGCAATTCGCTTACCAATATAGGACAACGCGCTTTTGCAAATTGCACAGGTCTTACTGGCTCATTAGCAATTACATGTCCAGCGGAAATTGGTATTTCGGCGTTTAATAATTGCAGCAGTTTGACATCTGTTATAATAGGAGATTCTGTTACTCGTATTGGAACTGGTGCATGGCAAAATTGCAGCGAGTTAAGGGAGGTTACAATCGGCAATTCCGTAACGAGCATTAGCAATGATGTTTTTGCCGGGTGTAATAATTTGCACACGATTAACTTTAATGCAACAAACTGTCCATATATTAATTATGATACTTACCAACATTATGAGTCGGTATTTACGAATTTGCCATTGACAATATTGAACATTGGAGATAATGTAACCAGTATTCCTGCGTATGCATTTTGTAATTGTAGCAATTTGTCAACCGTTTTTATTCCAAACTCGGTTACAAGCATCGGAACGAATGCATTTTATTTTGTCAGAAATATACAGTATAACGGAACTGCAACCGGTAGTCCTTGGGGTGCTCTCACGGTAAATGGATATATTGAAGATCCTTTTGTCTATACCGATGAAACCAAGACCATTTTGGCCGGTTGCTACCCAACGGTAACGGAAGCTGTAATTCCAAGTTCTGTTACAAGCATTGATGATTACGCATTTGCCGGTTGCTATGGTCTTGCTGCGGTTACAATTCCAAGTTCGGTAACAAATATCGGAAGTTATGCATTTTATGGTTGCCAAAACCTTGCTTCGGTAACAATACCCAATACAGTAACGAGCGTCGGCAGCCATGCTTTTTCGGGTTGCAGCGGACTTGTCGAGATGACATTGCCTTTTGTTGGAGGTAGTGCATCAGCAACAGAGGCGTCCGAATCAACTCTTTTCGGGTATATATTCGGCAGCACAAGTTACGATGGAGGAACTTCTGTTGTACAATGTTATAGACCATATTACCGACAGCAATATTGTATTCCAAGAAGCCTTAGGTCAGTAACACTGACTGGCAGTAGTTTGTTTTACGGAGCATTTTACGGATGCTCAATGCTAACGTCGGTAACAATAGGAAACGACTATACAAGCATTGGCGAACATGCGTTTTATGATTGCACCAACCTTGAAACTGTTAATTTCAATGCAACAAATTGTACGGTAATGGGAACATCTGCTAATCCGACTTTCCTCAATTGTTCGCGATTCTCCAATTTAAGCATAGGTGACAATGTTATAAATATTCCTGCATACTCATTCTACAAATGCAGGGGGTTGAACTCCCCGCAAATTCCTAATTCTGTGCTGACTATCGGAGATTCTGCCTTTTATATGGTGCCCAATATCGTATATAGCGGTTCTGCAAGTGGATGTCCGTGGGGCGCATTGTCGGTAAACGGTTACTATGAAGACGGATTATTCTATACCAGTATGGCAAAAGATACCCTTGTCTCGGCATTAGGAACGCTTGTTTCCGTTAGCATTCCCAACACAGTCGTTAGCATTCTTCCAAACGCCTTCAATGGTTGTGTTGCCCTTAGATATCTAACTATTGGTCAGTCTGTGAGAAATATTGGAAATAATGCATTCACAGGATGCACAAGCCTAGATTCCATAACAATAGGCTCGTCAGTGAAAAATATTGGAGCTTACGCTTTTTCTGGCTGTACAGGACTTTCCAATGTAAATGTTCCCGATTCGGTGGAGATTATAGGCGAATATGCTTTTAATGCATGCAGTAGTCTTACTACATTGACGATAGGCAAATCGGTTAACAGTATTAGGCAATATGCTTTTAGAAACTGCCAGAACTTAACTGCAATGAACTTTAATGCAACATCTTGCTCAACTATGAGTAGAAATACATTTACTGGCTGTTCGTCATTCTCCACATTAAATATCGGGAAAAATGTAACAAGAATACCTGAGAATGCTTTTTATAATTGCGACAAACTTGCTGGCGATTTAATAATACCCGATTCGGTAACTAATATTGATGATGATTGTTTTTATGGATGCACAAGGTTGACTACGGTTACTATTGGCAAATATGCAACATACATTGGTTCTTATGCTTTTAATAATTGTAGCGGACTGACAGACATATATATAAAGGTGACAACGCCTCCATCAATGTTTAGTAGTTATACTTTTAGTAATTATTCGGCAACATTGTGGGTGCCATGTGGCTATAGTGAAACATACGCATCTGCCGCAGGCTGGAATAGTTTTAGCGATATACGCGAAAGCAGGACATATCTGTTAAATGTAGAAAGCTCAAACCTACAAAAGGGAACGGTGAAAATAACACAGCACCCAAACTGCGACGATGGCGTTGCTATTATTTCTGCTACTCCTAAAGGACATTTCCGTTTCGAACGGTGGAACGATGGAAACACAGACAATCCACGCACAATAGTGGTAGAGAGCGATACTGCATTTACAGCTACATTTGCAATTGCCCAGTACACAATCACGCTTGTTTCTATCGATGAAACTATGGGTAGCGTAAGCGAAAATGGAACATATGACTATGGCTCAGAAATACAAATTTCAGCAACGCCAGCAGAACATTACCACTTTGTCCGGTGGCACGACTATATTACTGACAATCCACGCACTATAACAGTAACTGGCAATGCCACTTATGCTGCATATTTCACAATTGACCAACATGCAGTTACAGTTACTGAAAATAACCCAGCAATGGGAGCGACCTGGGGCAGTGGAAATTATGATTTCGGCGAAGAAATAGATATTGCTGCATACCCCAGATACGGATATACCTTCCTTTCGTGGGACGATGGTAATACAGATAATCCACGCGCTATCATCGTAACCGAAGACATCACCTACACGGCAAATTTTGGCACATTGCGCACAATTACAGTCGTATCTGCCAACGAAACAATGGGAACTGTTTATGGAAGTGGCACATATGCAGAAGGCTCGCAGGTGGAAATATCTGCCGATGCAGCCGAACACTATCATTTCATACAGTGGAATGATGAAAACACCGACAATCCGCGCACAATTGTAGTGTACAATGATACGACATACATAGCAGAGTTCGCAATCGACCAGCATACGGTCAGTGTTGTTTCTGGCGACGAAAACCATGGTACGGTAAGCGAAGGTGGATCATACAATTATGGAACCGAAATCCAGATTTCTGCCAATGCCAGCGAAGGATATGCCTTCCTTTCGTGGAACGATGGCAATACAGACAACCCGCGTACAATAATTGTAGAAAGCGATACAACATTTACTGCCATATTTGCCACATCTCGTACAGTAACAATAGAGTCTTCAAACAGTGAAATGGGCTATGTAATAGGTAGCGGCGAGTATGCCGAAGGTGCTGTTATTGAGATTACTGCCGTACCATACGAAGGCTATCGTTTCGACCATTGGGTTGATGTGGACAATCCATCGCGCGATTTCAATACCGACAATCCTCGTACAATAGTGGTTTCGACCGATGTTACCTACGTGGCTGTATTTACAGATGTTGTTGGCATTGAAGACAATGGCGTTCCAGAAATCTCAGTTTTCCCGAATCCAGCAAGTGATATGCTTAACATTACTTCTTCCGAAACGATTTCTGAAATTGAGATTGTAAACGCTATGGGACAAGTTGTTTTGCAAATGGCTGTTAATGGCGAAAGTGCAGTTTGCGATGTTGAGAATTTGCCAAGTGGGGTGTATATGGTAAAAGTTCGCTCCCTGAGCTTGTCGAAGGGCGCGACTTTACGGAAATTCGTAAAGGAATAGAATACAGGTTATAATTCAATTCAGTGGGGTCATATTTTCATTTAACCACAATTAAAGTTTTATAAACCTGTTTTCGCTTATTGCGTTTTCCTGATAAACCCTAACAATATAGCTTCCTGGCTTTAGAAACGAAATGTCGGTTGCTGTTGTCCCTGTGCTTTTCCTATATGATTTAAAAACAACAATTCCATTCGTGTTGATGATGTCAAAAGTATAAGGCTCGGAATTGGATATGTAGACGAATTCTATTGCCGGATTAGGATATAGGGATGTATTACCGTCCGGGGCTATGTCCTGTGCATTGGTAGTAGGTTCCTCGGGGAATGTCGGTTCTGTGTCGGGGTCGTTTACTATTTGTGGGTTAGTTATCCTGAATTCGCGAAGTTTCGACTTTATGGTTATAAGTCTTCTGGTGTATTTTTCGTTAGTTACCCAAAGCCTGTTGTAGTCGCGGAAAACAATTCCTTCTGTCTGATTGTATTTTATTGACAATGCCGAAATGTCTTTGGTTTCGATAGTGCCAGAGAAAAATCTGTTTCCTTCAAAATTCCTCAGCAGGGTGATGTATGGTTTAGAATCGGGAATACTGCCCGAAACATCGTAGGTGTAGCCAACAAGCGCAACGGTGTTGGATGTATAATCGTAGTCGGCACCGCAAACCAAATAGTCGAGTTGCAATGTGTCTATCGGCGTTATTGTATGGGAAACATTGGCTTTGTTGGGTATTGCGTAAAGGTAGGTTTTGTGGTCAATCCAGTTTTTGGAAAACAGGAATATTGTGTCGTCCTTTGCAATCATGGCTTCGCAGTCGAAGCGAGTGTTGGTGGCCGAAAAGTTGGATTCTGGATAGTCGCTGTTGCCGTAGGTAAAGTTGATTATACGTGGAACCAAGGTGTCGAGTGCTGGATTTTCAAGGTCTTCAATCTTGCAGCGCAATATCTGCAGGTTGGTGCTTGTCGAACCGAAGTTTCCGATATACAGGTGGGTTTTGTCTTTAGCCAAATCCTCCCAGTCCTCGTTGGTAACACCAGCAATTACTTTCGCTCCAATTACATGACCTGTAGTAGTGTCTATGCAATAGATTTTTGGCTCACCATCCGAATCGTTGTGGGTCCAGAGCCGTCCGTTGATAAATGCCAGTCCCGATGTTTCGCTTATTGTAGGGTCTAATTCGTCGACGAGTACTGTTGGGTCTTCCACTTGCGCGGAGACAAAAAAGGCAACTGAGACAAATGCCGCAGTTGCCAATATTTTTTGAATGATATTCATAGTTTAGTCACCGTATTCAGCCATGAATTCCTCAACTTTCTCAACCATTTCCTTTGAGCCTACAACGAAAGGAGTTCTCTGGTGTATTTCTGTAGGAACTATGTCTAGAATTCTATGTCCGTAGCCATCGGTTGCCTTGCCACCGGCCTGTTCTGCCAAGAAAGCTATCGGGTTGCATTCGTAGAGCAGACGGATTTTGCCGTTTGGTGACGATGCTGTACGCGGATAGATGTAAACGCCACCCTTGAGCAGGTTTCTGTGGAAGTCGGCAACGAGAGAACCAATGTAACGCGATGTGTATGGACGGTTTGTCGGCTTGTCTATTTCTTGTACGTACTTTATATATCTCTTTATGCCTTCCGGGAATTTAAGGTAGTTGCCTTCGTTAATAGAATATATTTTGCCCTTTTCTGGAGTTACCATCAGTTCGTTCGACATGCAGAACTCACCTATTGCCGGTTCGTATGTGAAACCTGTGGTTCCAAGACCTGTTGTATATACGAGCATTGTTGATGAGCCGTAGATTACATATCCTGCTGCTACCTGCTTGTTGCCGGGCTGGAGGAAGTCTTCCTTTACAACCTTTGTTCCGGGCTTTGAAATTCGGCGGTAGATAGAAAATATTGTACCTACCGATACGTTTACGTCGATATTTGAACTTCCGTCCAGCGGATCCATGCATATAACGTAGTTGCTGTTGATTGAAAGTTCATCGTCAAATACAATTATGTCGTCTTCTTCTTCCGAGGCGATACCGGCTACCATGCCCGAAGCCTGAAGTGCTTTTGTGAACATTTCTTCTGCAAAGACATCAAGTTTCTGCTGTGTTTCGCCTTGCACGTTGATGTTGTCGGTTGCACCAAGTATGTTGGTTTCAAGTCCGGCACGGTTGATACTGTTGTTTACGATTTTTGCAGCAAGACCGATGTTGCTTAAAAGCCTTGATAATTCGCCTTTTGCGTATTTGAAAGCCGATTGTCTCTGAATTATAACCTCGTCAAGGGTTATGAATCTGTTTGTTGCCATAGTAAATATTGTTTTTGTTTTATTTTTTGTTGAATAATTGAGAGCACGAAGATAACCATTAATTTTAAACGCGGACTAATTATTTTGCTTTTTTTTCGTGTGCGTGAAAAGATGGGATGTCGGGAGTAAATGCTGTCTGTCGCATACCATGCCAAATACAGGCATTACAGAATTTATAAACGCATAGTAGCGGCTTTGCATTTTTCCAGATTTTAGCTTGACAATTTTCCATTGGGAATTATGCCAAATAACATCATTTTACTTTTTCGTGGAAACTTTAAAAATGCTTATTTTGCAAAAAATTTTTTTGTGAAACAGGCGTTTTGTTAAATTTTTTCACTTGCAAAACGTTGATGACACTTTTTTTGAGATGACAACGACCGCAATAATTTCAGCAATACTGACACTGCTTTCTGGCATAGGAATTTTTCTTGTTGCGTGTCAGATGATGAGTACAAATCTAGAATCGGCAAGTTCCAGCAAATTGAAGAATTTGTTTGCAAAGGCCTCGAAGAGCAAGTTGCTCGGTGTTGGTATAGGTGCTCTTGGTACTGCCGCCATACAGAGTTCTGGTGCAACCACTGTGATGGTCATTGGTTTCGTGAATGCAGGAATAATCTCGCTTGCGCAGGCGGCAACCATGATTTATGGAGCAAACATTGGTACTACCATTACGGCACAGATAGTTGCCCTAGGTATGTTTGGTGAAAGTGTATTGTCGTCAACAGTAATATTTTCGGCGTTTGCTGGTCTTGGCGCGTTTGTTATGCTTTTCTCGAAAAGCGACTTCTGGAAACGCATGGGAGGAATCATTACTGGATTCGGAATGCTGTTTGTCGGTTTGAGCCTGATGAGTTCCTCCATGACAGATTTTGCCGAGATGGAATCGGTTAAGACTTTCCTTTCAAGGATTAGCAACCCTGTTCTCTTGGTGCTTATCGGAGCGATATTCACGGCAATAATACAAAGTTCATCGGTGATGACATCCATTGCGCTTGCCATGGTTGTGACCGGACTTGTAACACTCGACCAGGGCATTTTCCTGACAATAGGTTCCAACGTTGGTTCGTGTGTTGTGGCTATAGTGGCTGGTGTGACAAGTGGTAGGAATGCACAGCGTACTGCATTGATTCACTTGATATTCAATGTAAGTGGTGCTGTTTTGTTCCTAGTGGCTGCATTAGTTATGGGACTTGTTTCCAACAATATGAGCTTTGGGGTTATATTCAATCGTATGTTCCCCGATGTTCCGCAGGTGCAGCTTGCAATGTTCCATACAATATTCAATGTGGCTACAGTATTGATAGTGCTTCCGTTGACTGGTATTCTTGTGAAATTGGTTTGCAAGATGATTCCCGACAAGCTTGATGCCGATCCCGATAGTCCGCGGCTTTTCTTTGTAGACGACAACATGTTGAAGACTCCGCCAGTAGCTGTGCAGCAGACTAAGCGTGAAATTGTAAACATGGCGCAGATTGCAATAGGAAATTTCAATCGTTCGCTTGATATTGTAACCAAATTGGATTTTACAGAGAAGGACAAGTTTGCAAAGGAAGAAAATCAGTTGAATTTCCTGAATACTGCAATCATAGATTATGTTGTAAAGCTGTCCAAGATGCGCCAGTTGAGCGAAAAGGACCACAACTACCTTACTACTACGTTCCGCAGTGTCCGCGACATTGAACGTATTGGCGATTATGCAGAAAATATTGTCGAATATGCCGGTATGCTTAGGGAGTCGGGCGAAAAGTTTTCGTCGCAGGCAGTGGAGGAGATAGAGAATGTACGTACACTCATCAACGATTTGTACGACAAGATAATGAAGGCATATACCGACGAGGACTTCGATGCTTTTGCCGAAGCCGACAAGATAGAAGATAAGATCGACGAATATACCAAACACATGGAAACCAGTCACATCGCCCGAATGTCGCTTGGATTGTGCTCTCCGAATGTAGGTGCCGAGTATCTGTCGTTGTCGTCGAATGCAGAACGTGTTGCCGACCATTTGATAAACGTGGGCAAAACCATAAGAAGGCTTGTTTAGTTCATGTTCTGATTTTTGCTGCAACACTTTTCAAAATCATATTTGGTAACATGTGCTAAATCAGCAAATTAACATCAAATTGTTAATTTCTTCCCTTTTTTGTTAACGGATTGAAAATTTTGATTACTTTTGTAGCTTTCACGGATTAGTGTCTGTTTTTTGGCACTGATTTTGATTGTAAAACATATATTGATTTGCTATATATGAGAAAAATATTAATTAACCTTTTGGTTCTCACGTTATTGTGTAGCAGTAGCGTGATGGCGCAGTTTAGTGGTTCGGGAACTTCTTCCGATCCATATTTGATTTCGTCCGAAAGTGATCTGTATAATTTTGTGAATGCAGTCAATTCAGGAAGTACATTTTCTGGCAAATATTTTATGCAGACTGCCGACATTGACCTTGTGGAACCCCAGTATTTTTCCAATGGTTTTACGCCGGTAGGCGGTTATTCCGGTAGCACACCATTTTCGGGAACTTACGATGGCGGTGGTCATTCTATTTCAAAGATGACAATTAACGGATCCGAAAATGTCGCCATGTTCTCAAATGTTCAGAACGGCTGTATTAAAAACCTGAATCTCGAAAATCTAAATTTCAATGTAGATGGGTATTCCATTGTTGCGGGACTGGTTGCAGAGGCAAGTAATTCTACAGTTTCAAATGTTGTAGTAAGCGGACAAATGTCGGCTTCGGGAGAGATGACATCTCTCAGTTTTGCAGGAATAGTAGGACAGGCTACGAATGTCTCGATTTCGGGATGCTTGTGCATGCTTACTGTTGATATTGAAACTGCTCAGTTCAATTCGGCAGATGTTGCAGGTATTGCAAATGCTGATTCGCGCACTACTGTTACCAATTGTTTCGTTTCCACAAATATACGTGGTAACAATTCGTCATATTATCCGATAGTTGACAATGGAACAGTAACAAGATGCTTGGTTGCCGAGTCGAATAGAGTACCTACGGAAACAGAGAGCGTTACCTACAATGGATGCTTTTTCGACCATCAGAATACATTAATCGCTGAGTTCCCAATACAGGAGACTTATTTTTTTGGTTTTAATGCAAAGCCTACAGCTGAACTTATTTCTGGTTCGTTGTTCAACGATACAAACTGGACAGAAACTTCAGGTATGTATCCGCGTCCAGCAGCTGTGGCTAACACCAATTCCGCAATACTTGCAGCTACGCCAATGATTTTGAACTCCAACGACTGCATATCCTCTGTCGTATATGATTTTACGGTTAGCACGGCTAATGGTGTCGGTTGGGATTCCGAAAGCGGTTACTTGCAGGTTTCGGGCGAAAATGTTTTGTTGCAGAGCCATCCCGATTCGATAGCCGAGATTTATGCATATCGTAACAATCTTGTCAAGAACATACAGCTTATAATCATTGACAACGCTCCTGGTTCAAGAGGTAATCCGTATCGCATAAGCAGCGAGGAAGACCTTCGTAATTTGTCCACAATGTTTGATTATAGTACTTATACGCATAAGTCAGGCGATTATTTCTTTGATCCTACAATGGCCTCCGACGTTTATTTCCTAGTAGATTCCGACATTTTGATAAGTGCGGATTCCGAATGGTATCCTATTGGAACATATTATGAAGAATATAATTTTAGATGCCATTTTGACGGTGGAAACCATACTATAACCTTCGAAGATGGTGCACAATATTATCAGCCGCTGTTTGGATATGTAATGGGTGCTACCATTTCTAACCTTACTGTTTCATACGGTGAAGCAAGTATTGGTGGCTGCTATGTTGGAGGTATTATCGAAGAAGTCACTGGATCTGTAATATCGAATTGTAAAATTACTGGCAATATTTCATTTTACATGGGCGGAGAATGTTATACTGCTGGTGGAGGCATTGCCGGTTATGCAGCTTATACTAAATTTTACAATTGTGTCAACGCTGCAACAATATATGCCAGTGATGCAGTTTTTGGTGGCATTGTGGGTAATGGCATAGATGTGGAGCTGCGCTCGTGCTCAAATATTGGCATTTTGGAGGGAGAGCCTGGATATGATGGTTCTTATATAAGCGGAATAATAGGTACGGCAATTGATTGTTCTATTATCAACTGTGCAAATTATGGTTTTTTTGTGACTCAATCTAGTGAATACACACCTGTTAGTGCTATAGTCGGAAGTGCGGATACTACGTTTGTCTATGGTTGTGCAAATTACGGAGAAAATGTAATTCCATTGGCAGTAAATGCATCTTTTTCGACATTTGAAAACAATATATGTGTACCCAGCAACTTTGATTCACAATCAAATTATGCTGATGTAGGTCAGTTTATATTGGAGAATCAGGATAATTCTGGAGGTAATTCTGGAGATGATATTCAAGTGGTTTCTATTAATTATATTTCTAATAACTACACCGACAAACAGTTGATTCCATTTGTAGGAAATAGCTATGGAATAGAAGGACTTTTTACAAACGAGCTTGTATCCGGAAATATTGATGGATTTTCCGACAACGAGTGGGTTTTCGTCAATGGTCGCTATCCTATGCCTTTGGGAACAGATCTCGACGACAATATCGTTAAGCTGGCTACTACGCCGATATTCCTTAATGTTACCAACGACAATGACTACAATACTTCAATATCGGTACTGGGTGATTTTACATTGCCTTCCAACGATGGCATTACGTGGTCATTAGATACTATTCCGCTAACAGGTACAACCGTCAATTTGGATTCTCTCAGGCTTGAAGCAGAAAAAGTTAACGTTACACTTATTTCGAATCTCGGTGAAGAAACAAAGGCATACAACTTAATTATCCCAGCAGTCCTTGGAAGTCCCGAAAATCCTTTGCTGATAGAATCACTTAGTGATTTCAATGATCTCTCAGCCGCAATTGCTTCCACATACGATGCAATTACTTACAAGGGAATGTTAATCAGCAACGGCGCTGCAGGCCTTTATTTCAAGCTTACTGCCGATATTCAGGCTGAGCAGGGTTCTACCAATGTAGTTCGTGTAAGTCAGATGGACGGATTTTCGGGTAACTTCAATGGTGGCGGACATACGATAACTGTAACTACCAGCGATTTGGTAGCAAATTCGGCCTGCGGTCTGTTCCCAACAATTTCGTCTGCCAAAATAGACAGCCTCAATGTGGTAGTCAATGGCAATGTGGATGCAACTAGCATAGCTGGTACAAGCGGAACATATCCCGCAGTCTTATGTTCCAAGGCAACCAATTCCACAATAAGCAATTGTACTGTTACAATGGATGGTACATTCACCGGCAACAATGGCGCCCTTATTTGCGGGTTGCTTAAAAATTCAAATCTTATTGGTTGTAGCACATTCGGCTCAGGTACAATATCACTTGGTGGAAACTATATTGCTGGCGTTGTCAATATTTCGCAGAACTCCACTATAGACAAGTGTACCAACAATGTAAAAATAGAGCCTGACTATTGCAACAGTGCTGCTGCCGGTATTGTAGGAAAGGCATATTCGCTGGTATTGGAGAATTGTGTGAACAATGGAGACATAATATTGAACGCTCAATGTTATGCTGCTGGTATTGTCGGCGAATTGTTGTTTGATTCGTCGAATGGTTCTACGAATCTGATAAGGACATCATTAAATAATGGATATGTTTACGTCAACGATGGAACTGGCGGTAAGGCTTGCGGTATTTTGGGAGGATATTCAACTAATGATGGTATATTTGCAGAGGCAAAGGTTGAAAAATGTGTAAATGCCGGTAGGATTGTCGGTTTGGATTATGCCTGTGGTATTGCCGGTTATATAGAAGGTGAAGTTTCCAATTGTGCAAATTATGGAAGCCTTGAATGTTCGCATAACATTGCCGGTATCAAGTACGGTGGATATACCAGTAGCAGCGAGAGTACCAGCGTAGGCAATGTTGTTGCCAGCAGGATGACAAACAGCTATGCTCCTTATTATAATCAAGATGTGATTTCCTCGGATGCAGATGAAGATGATTTCTTCGATGAGCAGATAACCGAAATAAAGGTCGATTCGCTGAGGCTCAGGTTCTACGACAATGGTACACCGCGCACAACCCAGATGATGGTAAGCAGTGCTTTTGCGGAAGAACTTCCGGGCGACTGGGATTTTACCGAGGGACTTTATCCTTTGCCTGCTGGTCTTGACCCCAACGACCCACGCAACAAACTCGCCCGCTTGCCGGTAATACTTAATTCCGATGGAGTGGGGCGCAGCGAAAGAATAACATCGGTACTCTCCAACATAACACTGCCGCAGGTAGATGGGGTAACTTGGGAATCGTCAAATCCAGATGTGATTTCGGTGTCATCGGGCGGAGGTGTGGCCGTGGTGACGAATCCGGGTTATGATGCTGAAGTTACAATCACGGCAACTTGCGAAGGACTTTCAAGAAGTTTCACATTTACAGTACATAGCGCAGATGGCGTGACAGCAAATAATCCAATCATTTTAACCAATTGTAGCGACATTTTGTACTATATGTGCAACAACGAATACTATCCATCAGGTGGGTACGGTTTTTATTTCAAGCTTGGAAATAATGTCGTGATAAACAGATATGATATAGATGGTGATGTCGAAGGCAATTTCCATGTCAACCAGGAGAACCTAAATGTATTGTTCCCGTCAACTTATCCATTCCGCGGACACTTCGATGGTGACGGTTACTCGGTAGTATGGCAAGATGCCGAATACGAAGGCGAATATTACGGTTTGTTCAAATATACTGATGGTGCTGAAATTTCAAACCTGACAATGTACTACAACGACAACGGAAGCTACAATTATGCGGGAACGCTTGTCGGTACTGCGAAGGCTACCACAATACGCAACTGTGCCGTATATTCCAACCTTTCGGCAAGCGACCGAGTTGGAGGTATAGCAGATAAGACATCGGATGGTACGGTAATTTCTAATTGTATATTTGTAGGTGAATTGTCAGCCAAGAATATTGGCGGTATTGTTGCCGATGCAACCGATACGCGTATCGACAATTCAATATCTATGCTTAGTAAATCCGACGAGGGCGAAACCCTTGAAACTGGCGCTGCAATAGTGCTTTCTGCTAAGAATGTCACAGTGGATTCCTGCCTTGTGATAGGTGATAACTATTATGGCAGGATAAATGTCGTTTCTGCTTCTAACGAATCAGTTACGGCTAGCAACTGCTACTACGACAAGCAGGTGTGGATTCCTGTGGAAGGCGATACTATTAATAATATAGGTGTAACAACCCGCGAACTTGCTGCAAACGGCTTGTTCAACTGGACGCACAGCGAAGGCAAGTATCCTGTTCCGACAGGTGTCGCAAATTTGTCTCCTGTTACATTTGTTGCAACACCAATGCTCGTCGGTGCAGACGATGATGTGATGCATGTTACCGAACTGGGCATTTTAAACGGCGAAGATGTAGAATGGTTTGTAAGCGGCACGAATGCAATATCGACCTATTATCCGCCATCGGGCAAACATGGCACCAAAGCAACATCGGGCTTTACGGTCAATTGCGTTGAGGAACCTGAATCAGCGGAAATATTTGTAACATATTCAGACACCACATTGTCCGATCAGGCATTATATTACAACTTTACTCGTAAAGTTACTGTAACTAAGGGTATTGTCGAATTTGAAGTCCCCGAAAACCTTGGTCTTATTTGCGAAGGTAGTGAGTTTACTTTGTCGGTGAATAATGGAGCGGCATTGGCTTATTCGTGGAATCTTCCTGAAGGACTTACAGCCGATTCGAACAACACCCAAAGTGTAACAGTTCATGTTGATGATAATTATCTGCGCGATAACGATCCAGCAAACATATCGGTTGAGGTTTCGTTCGATGGTTGTGTTGTTCCGAAGGAAATAGAATTTACTGCAATTCCGTCGCCATCACATTATAGGGTAAACGATACCGCTGTTTGTACCGGAAGCGACCTGACTGTAAATTGTGTTCTTGATGAAGGATATGAAGAATATGCAGGTAGTTTCTCCCTGAGCTGGTACGATGCAAGCGACATGAATAATTTGCTGACTGATGATTCCATTTCATCGGTTGGATATTACATTCCGATACTAACCGAGGACAGAAACTTGAGGATTATAGCAAGAAATATGCAGGGACATTGCGTTGATACTCTTGATGTTGCATTGTCGGTAAATCCTGTAAGTCCTATTACGGTTGTAAGCGGCGAACCCAATCAGCAGATATGCGAAGGTGAACCTATAGAACCGATAGTATTCTCGGTAACTGATCCTATCTACACTTTGCCGTATGGTATTTATGCCGAATACGATACTGCAAACAGCCTGCTTACACTTACTGGCCATCCGATGAACAGCGATTACGAGGCATATACAATATCGGCCTGCGGAAACGACTTTAACGGCTTAATAGACGTTACTTATCGTAGAGAAGGAATAACTAACCAATCACAAGTTGTCAACCTTGGCGAAGAAGTAAATATGAGTTTTTATGGTGGGTACAATTTGGAAAATATCATAAGCTGGGAAAGCCTGGATGGTTCGGAGACATTTACCACCGAAGAATTGGGCTTGGAAATAAGATCTCATCAAGATGAGGAGGGTATTAGCTCGTATATTGAAGGAACAGCAGAAATGCCTGGTGAATACATTTTCCATATTACAATCCCGGCCTACGAAAATTGTCCGTCTGTAACATACGACAACTTCCTGGGTATTTACGACAATTCCGATTTGGTTGCAACTGCAGTCGATGAGACCTTGTGCATTGGCGAAACGGCAACACTTGAACTGTCGAACGTCCGGGTACATACGGAGGCGGTTATGTATGGACAGTTGGAAACGATACCATTGGCACAGGAAGCCGTATTGATGTTGTACCGCAGCAAACAACTACATACAATGTACAGTGTGGTGGAAAGAGAATGGTTGGCGAATTTGAAATAGGTGACTATATATATTGGGATGATAATTTGAGCGAAAGCGGATTCTCAATGCAGAAATATTTCGAATACGATACGTATCATAATGAAACTGGATATCTAATTGTAAATATTGAAGAGGATAGTCTGTTGTTGATGACGCTCGCAATGGTAGATGATGTGGAATGGTCGCAGGCTCCCGAAATACTTGCTTCTGACGATGAGGATATGTATTTGCCGTCGGCTGGAGAGTATGAATATGTACTCAATAACTACGTAAGGTTTTACAGAGTGTTTAGTGAAAGCGGGATTGGTCCTGCAATCCTTACTTCTACCGAAAAGGATGACAATACGGTTTATGTACTTAATACGGAATACGGACTTATGATGGAACATCCTAAGAGCGAACCAGCCGTTGCATTAGGCTTCAAGAAGATTGGCAAGAACGAAGTCGTCAATATGGTTGGTCGTACCTCCAACATAAGCCGTACAGGTTCGGTTGAAATCATCGTAAGCGACAGGCACGAAATGTCTGTCAGCACCGACGATGTCCTCTGCAACACCGACACCGCACACGTCGCCATCGAAACCGAATATCCGATTGTTGACTGGTACAATACAATTAATTCCGACGAGCAGATTGTTGTCGACAATGGTATTGCCGTGCTTCCCGAAGGAAGTTATATCGCAGTAGGAACCGATGTGTATGGCTCCTGCCACGATACCTTGGAAATAAAGGTAAAGGATTTGGCATTCTACATTCCGCAGGATACTACGGTTTGTGATTCTACAGTACTAACTATTGCAAAGGAGGATGTCATTGTAATACTAAATGGTGAAGCTATTGAAGGTCAAACTCTTGTATTAACCGAAACCGGCACATATACAATTGCGCTTATGGGTGTTGGCGATACCTGCCGCGAAGAAAAGATTTTGAACTTGACAGTTAACCAGTCGTACAGCATTGCGTTCGACACTATTGTTTACGACAGCACATTTGTTTGGAACAACGAAATCTATACCGCAACTGGCACTTACACGCAATATTTTACATCAATCAGTGGTTGCGACAGCATTGTTACGGCAAATGTAACATTTGTGAATACCGAAACTGAGTTTGCTTTGTTCGGCATCGTTACCGAAAGCGATGGTGCAACTCCGCTTGCAGGTGTTGAAGTTTCATCAAATGGAACAACTGTAACTACTCCTGACGATGGAAGCTACATAATTATGATACAAAGGGCTAACCCGATTGTACATTTCTCGAAACCAAGTTATACTATTATTTGCGATAGCGTTTCCGGAGGAGGCGAATATAATGTATCGATGTTCAAGCCCGAAATAAATGTTTCGCTTTCGGACGATTCTTCTGAAACCACTCCATACGTAGCTCGTCAGGTTGTAGTGGAGCTTACTAACTCGGGAGATGGTCCGCTGGCATGGAGTTCGGTTGTGGAGTCTGATTTCACAGCTTCTGATAGGGCTGCACATCCGCGTAGTAGCAGTCAGATGTGGGATTCTGCCGATGAGGTTATCGTTACCCATAGTAATGCCGAGCAGGCAATTGCAACCGATGGATTCTACATTTATACCGCATCGTGGAGGCGTGCAGGTGAGTTCAGTAGGTATTCACCCGACAACGGCTACCTCGAAACCTTTGTAGTTGATGGCGTGGGCGGAGTTAGAAACTTGTCGTACGGAAACGGATTCTTCTTCGCAACCGACAATACAAACAAGATTTACAAGATTAACATGGATACGCAGACTCTCGAGGATGTGATTACTCTCAACGATCCCGACCTGCAAATCCGTTACTGCGCATACTCTACCGAAGAGGACATTCTTTATATAGGCAATTGGACGAACCTCTACAAGTTGGTTGCATACAATACCGCATATCCGACCTTGATACCGCTGTCGTACTCGATGAACAATGTGTACAGTATTGCCTACGATGCATTCTCTGGCTCAACTCCTTGTCTGTGGGCTTTCTCGCAAATATCTGACAACAACGGTCCGTTTGCTAAGATTTATAAGCTCAACTCGAATGGTGTACAGATTGCCGAAATGGAACATTTCATTGACGATGCTTCATTGGCTACATCATCGTCTCTGGCTGGTGGTATTTGCGTTTCGCAGTACTTGTACGACGACAAGTATGTTTTGCTGGCTAACATCCAGAACAGTGAAACTCCGAACAAAATAGCAGTTTACGAGATTGGAGGAAAGCCGTCTTGGGTAACTGCCGACACCAAGAGCGGTATAATTCCTGCTGGCGAAAGCATCAATGTTACCATAACAGAAATGGCGACAGAAAACGGTAATTATTCGGCAGTTGTAAAGTTCAAGCCGAATGTTTATATGCCTGAGAATTCCGACTTGAACCTGTCGTTGACAGTTTCGTCACCGACTTGCAGTCCGGTCGAAAACCTTGTTGCCGAAACCGATACTTTCCACACAGTAAACCTTAGCTGGGATGCTGTTGATGCAGGCGATAACGAAAGTGTTTCGTATATGATTTACGAACAAGGTTTCGATATTGCGCTTGATACAGTGCTGTCAACATCGTATTCAGTAGAAAATGTGGAAATAGGCAATCATTGCTACTATGTTCGTACGCTTGTAAATGGCGAAGCCGACTGTGTTTCGAATCCATCCAATACGGCTTGTGCAGAAATTCTTGCTTTCCCATGCGATGTTCAGTTGTCGCTTACGGCACGTGCTTACGGCGATCGCATAAGGCTCGAATGGAATGAATTGTTCGGAGTTGAACACTATGAAGTACACGTGGGTGACCTTACTGATGTAATCCTGTATAATGGTTCGGAAACGATCTTTGAAGACACGATTGCATTGCCAGAAACCGACTATTGCTATAAGGTTGTTGCATACTACAGGAACGATGAATGTGAACCGAAGGCATCAAATTCGGCATGTGCAAGAATTTCGGCTGGCGGATGCTCCGAAGTACCAGTTTTAACGGCAAAGCCAGTTGGAAATTCGATTGCTTTAAGCTGGAGAGAAATTCAGGGTGTTCAGTCGTATTCGCTTTATAGGGATGGAAAATATATTACAAGCACTTCCGATACAGTATTCTACGACATGTCGCTGGAGTACGAAACCGAATACTGCTATGTTGTTGAAATTAACTGTGGTTACGGAATGTTTGGCATGTCAGATGAGGTTTGCGTGACTACCGAAGGTGAATATGAAAACGCAATAGAAATTGTAACTGATGAGAGCATAGACCTTTATCCAAATCCAGCATCAGACAGGTTCTTCATCGAAGGTCAGCAGATGCAAGGTATTCAAATTGTGAACTTTGCTGGTCAGCTCGTTTACGAATTGGACAATATTATGGACGATAGCATTGAGATAGGAACTGAAGGCTTTGCACCAGGTGTTTATGCTGTAAGAATAATTCTTTCGAATTCCCGTTCGGTTGTAAAACGAGTTGTGATAGGTAGATAAGTGTTTTGAGTGCTATGCGAGCAGAAATTTAACAAATAGGTTTCAAATAAAACAAATAAGATTTGGGAAATTTGTTTGGATTTGGTCAATTTCTCTCCGCAGGAGACTAGCATACGATAATTGGGACGGTTGAATGCCGTCCTTTTTTATTGTACAATCGTTTTGGCAGGTCTGATTCGGTCAACGATTACAGTATCACTTTCAATATGGAAAATATAAACCCACCGTTTGTTGTGGGAAACCATCCGTCGGGCTTGCAGATGGTACCTACGAATGTCAAGCATCTGGCTCGGACGGTATAAACAAGCCAAAATGGACAGCGATTCCACTTCTGCCATCATCATATCAATGTACTTGTTAGCACCCGAACGCGACATCACAGAATGCAAGAAAAGTTCCAGTTCGTTCAGGTCGCGCAGGGCTGAAAGGTGCATTCTAACCTTGTAAACTGTCATAATGCTCGTTAACCCTTTGTCTCAATAGTCCAAAGTATTCTTCCACCGAAATCAGTTCGCTTTCTGGTGTTTTGGCAATATTTTCCTGCACTTGCGTTCTGCAAGCCTTTTTTTCAGAAACTATTGTACTATTATTCATTTCCATATCTTTTTTCAAAATCGTTTCGTTTGCAAAAATACACAAATAATCCGAATTTCCGCACACAAAATTTAAAGCTTCAGGATTTGCAGAAATAGTGACGCAATGCTTTGCGTCCGCTAGATGAAATGTTTTGAGTGCCCTAAAGGACTGAAACTTAACAAATAAGATTTGTAAAATTTGTGTCAAATTGTAAGATTTCTCGCGAAGCGACTGAAAAAGGTAAAAAGAATAATGAGCAATTGTAGCTGACGAGGCGCGCCGCGTCGCTACAAATTGCAAATAATAAATTTATTGGACGGTCAAAAACCATCCCTTTTTGTTTGATATTAATTAATGATATGTTTGATGTTATCGTATATCTATAGCAATATGACTTTTGTATAATATAATCTGGTGGTGTTGTACATATATATAAATTTTGTATTTTTACCCTTCCATATTTTATAAAAATTCGTTAATAACTTTTAGTTTCTATACTATGAGCAGAAATTTTATCATCAAGTCAATGTTTGTGCTGACTTTGTTGCTATTGCTGATAGGCTCTGGCAGCGGTCTTAACGCACAGATATCACACGGTGGGAAGCCGTGGACTTTCAGTACCGAAAAGGGAGGCCCAGCTTCCTTTATTAATGTGGAGTTCGACGAGATTAGTCTCAAGGCTCCCGATGTTGAACCGTTAATTGCAGAGGACTTGGCAAACACAAGCAAAGACTTGCCTATGCGTGTTGGTGTGTCGCTCGATGCTGACATCACAATGCAGAACGCAGGTACTTGGACCGACCTTCCTATGGGAGCAAGGTTGTGGACTTTGAAGGTGAAGGTGCCGGGAGCAAAGGCTCTTACCCTTGGTTTCGAGGATTTCCATCTTGCCGAAGGTAGCAAGCTGTTCTTCTACAACGAGAACCGCAAGCAGGTGCTAGGTGCATTTACTAGTGAGAACAACCTTGAGAACAGGTCTTTCGCTATCGAACAGGTGCAAGGTGAAGTTGTTTGCATTGAGTACTACGAACCAGCATACAAGAAGGCAGGCAGTGCTGATAAGACTACTTTCCGCATCTTCGATGTTGGTTATTTCTACCGCGAATTTACCGACCTGAAACCTTATAAGGATACACAGACGAGGGTACAGGAATCGGAATCGTGCGAGGTCGATGTTAACTGCTCTCCTGTTGGCGACGAATGGCAGGACGAGAAGCGCGGTGTCGCACAGATTACACTGAAATCGGGCGGAAGCTGGTATGTATGTACAGGTTCTCTTATGAACAATACCAACAGTGATGGTACTCCGTATTTCCTTACCGCTTTCCATTGTGGAGAAGACAATACAACTACAAATGAATTCAACCAGTGGATTTTCAAGTTCAAGTACGAAGCACCTGCAGCTCAGGCTTCGGGTAGTGGTACCACAATTACAAGCGAACCGACGGGTTCCAGGTCAATCACTGGCTGTACAAAGAAGGCAAGCGGTGACATAAGTGGTGGTTCCGACTTCTTGCTTCTGCTTCTCAATTCAACGCCTACGGCAGCTTACGAACCTTATTACAATGGTTGGACTCGTTCTACCTCAAATCCAACGAATGGTGTAGGTATTCACCATCCGGCTGGCGACATAAAGAAGATTTCAACATATAGCTCAGCTTCGACAGGTTCTTACACAGGCTCGGCATCCAATGCTCACTGGGCATTGAGATGGACTCGTAATTCAAATGGATATGGTGTTACCGAAGGTGGTTCTTCGGGATCTCCTCTGTTCGACAGCAATGGATATGTAGTTGGTACACTTACTGGTGGTTCTTCATATTGTACACAGACTTCTGGTCAGGACTACTACGGAAAGATTTCGTATCACTGGCAGTCGAACGGTAATACAAATGCTAAACAGCTTAAGCCATGGCTCGATCCTGGTAATACCGGTGTAACAAACTGCCCTGGCTACGACCCATACGCAAACCAGCCACCAGAGCCTAATTTCGCTGCGTCGCGTACAACTATCCTCGAAGGAGAGTCGATTGATTTCTACAACTATACCATGAACAACCCCATTTCGTACTCATGGACTTTCCAGGGTGCTACACCTTCGACAAGTACAGAAACAGAACCTACTGGCATAACTTATAATGCAGCAGGGTCCTACAATGTTTCGCTTTCTTCAACCAATGCCAATGGAACCAATTCCATTACTAAGAATGGATATATTAATGTAATAAATGCCTCTGGATCGTATTGTGATACAGTTTCGCAGTTCGGAGGTTCTTTAGTCAATTACTATTTAGTCGATTCTCTTGATAATGTAACTGGTTATCTCGGTGGAACTAACAATTACGCAAATATGACTGCGTGGGCAGAAACTTTCCAATCAGCATCACCATATAATCAGATTACAGGATTCAGATTTTTCCCTGCAGTGGCAACAAGGAGAACAAATTGTAATGTCACATTCAAACTGTGGAGTTTGTCGAGCAATCTTCCTGACGAGGTTATTGCATCAACGACTATTCCTTTGGCAAATGTAGTTTCTGCAATGAACAGCGACGGATATATAGATGTTGATTTTGGTGGCGCATTTGACATACCTGCCGATGGATTTGCTGTAGGTTGGGAGCGTCCTGGAACTCCTGCTTCTGGTGATACGCTTGCTTCATATACAAATGCTGAGGATGGCGAGATGGGTACTGCATGTTTCTATTACGGGGGAAGTTGGATGATGTATTCTTCTGTTTGGGGAGATTTCCAGTTCCCAATGCTCCCATTTGTATGCTACAATGGCTCATTGCCTCCAACTGCAAACTTTACTTCAGATACTCGTCAGGTAGATGTAGGAGAAAGTGTTAACTTCTACGATATATCGGCAGGAAATGTTACATCGCGCTCATGGTCATTTGAAGGAGGTAGTCCATCAACGAGTACGGAAGAAAATCCTGTAGTTACATATTCTGCTCCTGGTAGTTATCAGGTTTCTCTTACCGTTACAAATGCTAACGGAAGTAACACTAGGACAGTAGCTGCTTACATCAATGTTTTTGATCCGAATGCATCCAGTGGTTCTTTCTCTCTCGATTTCGAGGCCTGTGGAGATTTTCAGGTCGATAACTTCCATCCATGGACTACATACGATGGAGATGGTGCAGCGACATACGAGTCTTCAGGTTTTGATTTTCTCAATGAGGCTTATACAGGTTCGTTCATTGCTTTCAATTCTTCGTCAACAAGTCCTGAAGCAACGGGCTGGGATGCTCATGGTGGCGATCGCTGTGGTATATGCTTTGCTTCCACAACGCCTCCTAATAACGACTGGTTGATATCTGCACCACTTACATTGTGCTCAAATGCATCAATCTCGTTCTGGGCAAAATCAATTACCGATAATTACGGTCTTGAAAGATTCAATGTATTGCTTTCTACAACTAACAACGATCCATCGAGTTTTACTGTAAAACTTAGTGGAAATACATATATTCAAGCACCTACTACTTGGACGCAATATACCTATAGTTTGTCAGCATACGCAGGACGGACCGTATACGTGGCAATACAGTGCGTTTCGAATGATGCTTATGCGTTCATGATTGACGATATTGAAATAACAGGTGATTGTAATGCAGCTCCAACTGCCGACTTTATGGCTGATAATACTACTGCTGAAGTTGGTTCTACTGTTAGCTTTACCGATCTTTCAACCAATATGCCAACATCGTGGTCGTGGACTTTCAATGGCGGTACTCCTTCTACAAGCACCGTACAGAATCCAAGAGTAACATACAATACTCCAGGTACTTATGCAGTGAGCCTAACAGTAACAAACGCTCAAGGAACTGATACCGAAACCAAGGCTGGTTACATTACTGTAACTCCACAGTCTGAAGTGTTGGTTGAATGGAACTTCCCCGAAGATAGTGCCGATGCAACTGCCGATGGTGGTATCTCTGCTAACCTCACTAAGACAATATCTGTCGGCGGTGGTGTAGGAACAATAACATATACTACTGATGGCGCTTCAACATTGTGTGCAAATGCTTCTGGTTGGAGGAATGGAAATAATGCTAAATACTGGAAGGTAAACTTTACTACCACAGGTTACGAAAGCATAAAGTTATGGTCAAAACAGAGTGGTGTTTCAACGAATAACTACTCTCCAAAGAACTTCAAGGTTCAGTATAGTCTAAATAATTCTACGTGGACGGATGTTCCAGATGCAACAGTAACTTGTGCTGCAAACTGGACTTCTGGAGCTCTTGATGGAATTTCACTTCCAGAAGCTTGTAACAATCAGGCTAACGTATATCTGAGATGGATAATGACTTCGAATAATGCAATTAGTGGAACAGTTGGACGAACTTCTTATTCTTACATTGATGACATTATTGTGAAGGGTATTCAAATAGCGGCTGCTCCAGTTGCAGAATTTACAGCAAATACTACTAGCGTTTGTGCTGGTACAACGGTAACTTTCACCGATCAGAGTACAAATACTCCTACATCTTGGGCTTGGAACTTTGGCGATGGTAATACCTCAACCGAGCAGAACCCGACTCACACTTACGCAACAGCTGGTACATACACTGTAACATTGGTTGCTACAAATAATTCTGGCAATGATACCGAAACCAAGACCAATTACATTACTGTAAATGCTAATCCAACCGTTTCTATTGCAACACCAGAAACCTACTGCGCTGGCGAAACAGCACAAATCAATGCTACAGTTTCGGGTGCAACTTCGTACTCGTGGAGCGGTCCTAACAGCTATACTGCTTCTACTCAAAATGTTTCGATAACAAATGCTACGGCAAACAATTCTGGTACTTACACAATCACAATAACAAGCGCAGCATCATGTACAGCAACCGCTTCGGCAAGCCTTACCGTAAACGCTAATCCTACATTGAATAATGTCTCGAATGGCGGTCCTTACTGCGAAGGTGCAACAATAGCACTCTCAGCAAACGGCAACGGCGGTACTGCTTATTCGTGGATTGGTCCTGATGGATTTACTTCCAATGTTCAGAACCCGACCATCGCAAATGCTGATGGCGACAATGCTGGTACTTACACCGCTACACTTACTAACACTACAACAGGTTGTTCGGTTTCGGCAGCTACTGTTGTCGCAGTAAATGCACTTCCTATGCTAAACGCATCCAACAATGGTCCTTACTGCGAGGGCTCAACAATCACACTCTCAGCAAATGGTACTGGTGGTACTGCTTATGCTTGGAGCGGGCCTAACGGATATACAGCCAATGTTGCTAACCCGACTATCGCAAACTCAACAACTGCAAATGCTGGCACCTATAATGTAACACTTACCAATCCTACAACAGGTTGCTCGACAGAAGCAAGCACAGTTGTTGCAGTAAATGCTGCTCCTACTGTAACCGCTTCGAATACTGGTGCATATTGTGCTGGTCAGACAGTAGAATTGTCGGCTGTTTCGGCAGATGCTACTTCGTTTGCTTGGAGCGGTCCTAACGGATATGCTTCGGCACAGCAGAACCCGACAATAGCAAATGCAACAACAAATAACGGCGGTTCATACACCGTAGTTGCAACAAATGCAAACAATTGTACAGCACAGGCAAGCACGGTTGTTACTGTAAATGCAAATCCTACAGCAAATGCTTCCAACACTGGCGCTTACTGCGAAGGACAGACAATTACCTTGCAGACAACCGCAACTGGAACTTACGCTTGGAGCGGTCCTGACGGATTCACATCCACAACACAGAACCCGACAGTTGCCAATGCAACAACATCTAATGCTGGCACATACACATTGGTTGTAACAAATGCTAATAACTGTACAGCAGAAGCAACAACAACAGTAACAGTAAATGCTGCACCAGAAGTTACAGCATCCAACACTGGTGCATATTGTGCAGGCGAGACAATCTCGTTGAATGCAATTTCGAATGCAACCTCATTCGTATGGAATGGTCCTAACGGATTCTCATCAAACAACCAGACCCCGACAATTGAAAATGCAGTCACCACAAATGGCGGTTCATACACAGTTGTTGCAACAAGCGCAGCTGGTTGTACTGCAAATGCAAGCACAGTTGTCACAGTAAATGCAACTCCTGTGGTTGATGCATCGAACACTGGTGCATACTGCGAAGGCGCAACAATAACCTTGCAGACAACCGCAACTGGAACTTACGCTTGGAACGGTCCTAACGAATTTACATCAGAATTACAGAACCCGACAATCGCAAACGCAACTCTTGCAAATGCAGGAACTTACAGATTGGTAGTAACAAATGCAAACAATTGTACAGCAGAAGCAAGCACAACGGTTGTTGTAAATGCTAATCCGACTATCGAACTCGGTGCAAACCAGACAGTATGTACTGGCGAAACAGCAACTCTCGATGCTGGCGCCGGTCTTACCTACCACTGGTCAACGGGTGCAGTAACGCAGACTATCTCTGCTGCTGCAGGCGACTACTATGTAACAGTTTACAATGCAAACGAATGTTCGGCTACCGACAATATTTCGGTTGCTAACTATCCGCAGACAACTCTTGCAATGACTTCTACCGCAGAAACTGGTCACAATGTGGCAGACGGTACGGCAACTGTAACACCGACAGGTACGGCTCCGTTCACATATCATTGGTCTAACAATGGCAATACGGCAACTATCAGCGGTCTTGCTGGTGGCAACTACAGCGTTACCGTAACCGATGGAAACGGATGTGTTTCTACAGCAATCGTAAATGTTGCAACAATGGACACTCCGCCTGTTGCCGATTTCTTGGTTAACAATGCCGAGAATGTGGCAATATGCCTTGGTGCAGAAGTCGCATTTACCGACCTTTCTACAAATACTCCTACACAGTGGGCTTGGAACTTTGGCGACGGACAGACATCCAATGTACAGAACCCAACTCACACTTACGCATCCGCAGGAAACTACACCGTTTCGCTCACAGTAACAAATCAGGACGGTACCGACACCAAGCAGATTACCAACTGCGTAGTTGTAAATGCTGTTCCGACAGCAAACGCAACTAACTCTGGTGCATATTGCGTAGGCGAAACCATTGAACTTTCGGTTGAAAGCGACATCGCTACCGAATACCAGTGGACAGGTCCTATGGGCTTCAGCAGCACATTGCAGAATCCGACACGCGCAAATGCTACGGCAAATCACGTTGGAACTTACTCGGTAACCGTTACTACAGCAAACGGATGCTCGGCAGTCGCTTCAACTGATGTCATAGTAATTGCAAATCCTGTTGCTTCTATTACAAACAATAGCGGAACAACAACATTGACTTGTTCAACGACATCCATAGAACTTGTAGCAAACGGTGGAACATCTTATTCGTGGAATAACGGCGTTGCTAATACAGCAGAATTCACCGCATCAGCCGCTGGTGACTACACGGTAGTTGTTACAAATGAAGGCAACTGTACTGCAGAAGCATCAGTAACAATAACAGCAGATGGTGATGTTCCAACAATTTCTATCGATGGTGCTACAGCATACTGCGAAGGCGCAACAATTTCACTTTCTGCTAGTTCGAATGTTCCAGTAACCTACACATGGGCTGGTCCTAACGGATACTCCGCATCAACAGCAGCAATTAATATTTCGAATGCAACAGCAGACAATGCAGGTATATACTCGGCATCGGTTGTTGCCGCAAACGGATGTGAAGCAAGCAGCACAATCTCAGTATTTGTAAATGCTAATCCAACAGTTGAAATTTCAAGCAACAGTCCAGTTTGCGAAGGCGGAGATGTAACATTCACCGCTTCAAGTACCGAAACATTGAGTTACTCGTGGAGTGGTCCTAACGGATTTGCTTCTACGGATGCTTCTCCTGTGATTTCTGGAGCAATCTTGGCTAATGCTGGTACTTATACCCTAGCAGTAGAAAATGTTGCTACAGGCTGTGGAAATACCTTCCACACTGAACTTATGGTCAATGCCGCTCCTACGGTAAGCCTTGGCGACGATGTAACAGTTTGTGCTAATGTTGAAGCAACACTCAATGCAACAGCAGGCTTCGTATCCTACACATGGAACGGCGTTGCTGGTTCGCAGTCGTTCACCGCAACAGAAGCTGGCGACTATACCGTAGTCGTAGCCGACAACAACGGATGTACTGCAAGCGATGTCGTAACGGTTAACCATTACGAACTGCCAGTGCTTGAAATGTCGTCAACTCCAGAATCAGGTCACGGCGTTGCTGACGGTACTGCATCGGTTGAAATTTCAGGAGGTACAGCTCCTTACGCAATCCTCTGGAACAACAACGAAACCACTGCACAGATTACTGGTCTTACCAATGGTCACTATACTGTTGTAGTAACCGATGACAACGGATGTGCTGTCAATGGAGCTGTTGATGTCAACTCGATGAATACTCCTCCAGTTGCAGCATTTACTGCCGATGTGGAATCTGGCTGTGCACCTCTTACAGTCAACTTCACCGACAACAGCACCAACTTCCCGCAGACTTGGACTTGGTACTTCGGCGAAAGCACTTCTTCGGAACAGAACCCTGTATATACCTTTAACGAACCGGGTACCTACACCGTAACACTTATAGTTTCGAACTTGGATGGAACCGATGTTGAAACTGCTGTAATACGCGTTTATGCTAACCCGACTGTAATTGTACCAGAACAACAACAATCGATAATTTGCGAAGGTTCATCAAGCGAAATAACAGTATGGAATGATGCTAATATTTCATACGAATGGAGCAATGGTTCTACAGAAAGCACAACAGTAGTTACTGAAGCAGGTGTATATACTCTTACCATAACCGACGAGCACGGATGTTCGGCAACTGCTGCTTTTGAAATGACAATGGCTCCAGTTCCTGAAATTTCACTTGGTGCCGACATTGATGTCTGCGAAAATTCGGAAGCAGAAATAAATGCTGGTGAAGGTTATGCTTGGTATAACTGGAGCACTGGCGAAATGACTCAGTCGATAATGGTTTCTGCTGCCGGCGAATATTCGGTAACAGTATTCAACGAATACGGTTGCGAAGCATCCGACACTATTGCCGTATCATTATTGGCAGCTCCTACATTTGCTATCAGCGACACTTCTGTTTGTGTAAACGAAGAAATCGTTTTGAGCGTTGACACTGAAGACGAAGTATTGTGGTTCGGTGAAACGGAAGGCAACACTTACGCTCAGACTTATCCGTATGCAGGAGAATATTTTGTTTGGGTAACGGTAAGCAATGGCGAATGTGAAACTACCGACACAATAACTGTAACGGTTGAAACTTGTACTTCGGTTGACGAAATGGCGGCAATGGAAATTCAGCTCTACCCGAACCCGGTACGCGACATGGCAACATTCACCGTAACTGGCTATGAAGGCGCAATCTCTTATACGGTTGTTGACCTAAGCGGTAGGGAAATGACTTTCGAGACTGTTGCCGTAGCAGGCGAGTCGGTTCACACCGTTGATGTAAGCAACCTCGTATCCGGCGTGTATATCCTCAGGATTACAACCGACAGCGAAGTTCACAACATCAAGTTTACAAAGGAATAATCCAGTACGGATTAAATATGAAAGGCGGATTTCGGTCCGCCTTTTTTGTCGCTTCTATTGAGCGAGGTGGGATAGTTAAAGGCCGATTGATGTTCAATATTGAGCCAAAAAAATAAATTTAACTTGACAACCAATTGAATAATTAAAATATATATCTTTGCAGGTATGTTTAATTGGAAAGGTGTATATTGTTTGTTGGTAGCATTAACTGCTTTATTCTCAGTGTCTTGTAGTGAATACTCCAAGGTAATGAAGAGTTCGGATAGCGAGTTGAAATACCGCAAAGTCTTTGAATATTACGAAGCGGAAGACTTCTACAAGGCATTAGGACTCATCGAAGAGATAAAAGCTGTGTACAAAGGAACCGACAAGTATGAGACCCTGTGCTTCTATAATGCGTATTGCAATTATAGGCAGAAAGAATATTCTCTCGCCGGTTATTTGTTCAAGGAATATGCCCGCTTGTATTCAAATACGGAACGTACCGAAGAAGCAGAATTCATGTCGGCACACTGTTACTATCTGATTTCGCCAAGCGTTTCCCTAGAGCAGACATATACGGAGCTTGCGCTTCGTGAACTCGAAGCTTTCAAGGAGAAATATCCAGAGTCGAAGTATAGCGAAAAGGTTGACGAACATATTGACGACTTGAACTATAAGCTTGAAACAAAGGCCTACAACAATGCAATGCTATACTACAAGATAAGCGACTACAAGGCTGCCATAGTAGCATTTAAGAACTTGTTGTACGACTATCCGGCAACAACATACCGAGAAGAAATAATGTTCACAATGATAAAAGCTTCGTATACTCTTGCTACCAAGAGTGTTGAAAATAAGAAGCTTGAACGATACAAGAACACCGTGCAGGCTTATTATGCATTTGTGGACAAGTATCCAAACTCTAAGAAAATAAAGGAAGCAGAAAAATATTTTACGAATTCACATAATTATATAGAAAGTAAAAATGGATTACAAAAAGACTAATGCACCAACTAACTGCATCACTCGCGATGTGGTCGAAATGGCTGAAAAGACAGGAAATGTTTACGAATCTGTTGTTATCTGCTCAAAGATGGCCGATCAGGTAAATTCCGACATTAGAAAGGAACTTTACAAAAAGCTTGAAGAATTTTCAACATTCAACGACAATCTTGAGGAAATTCACGAGAATCGTGAGCAAATAGAAGTGTCGAAGTACTACGAGAAGTTGCCAAAGCCGACAAATATTGCGGTTGAAGAATTCATGGAAGGCAATGTATATTACACCAGTCAAGACATTAACTTAAAGAAGACGGAGGCTGAAGAAGAGCAGGAGCCTGTAGCTACTGCCGAACCACAGCCCGAAACACAAGAATAGCATAATATGCTCAACGGAAAGCACATATTGCTTGGTGTCACAGGAAGTATTGCCGCTTATAAGGCGGCGAATATTGTCCGTCTGCTCGTTACGCAGGGCGCCGAAGTCAAAATTGTGATGACTCCGTTGGCAAAGCAGTTCATAACACCGCTTACACTCGCAACGTTGGCGAAGAATCCGATATACGTCGATTTCTTTAATCCCGAAAACGGCGAATGGAACTCGCATGTAAGCCTTGGAATGTGGGCCGATGCTTTTCTTATTGCGCCCGCAACTGCCAACACAATAGGTAAGATGGCAAACGGAATAGCAGATAATCTCCTGCTTACATCTTATCTTTCTGCAAAGTGTCCAGTGTTTGTCGCACCTGCAATGGATTTGGATATGTTCGCTCATCCTGTAGTGCAGAAAAACATCGAGACGCTGAAGTCGTATGGTGTGCATTTTATTGATGCTGAGGATGGGGAGCTGGCAAGCGGACTTGTTGGAAAAGGAAGGCTGGCTGCTCCGGAAAACATTGTCGCTTGTCTTGACAAATTTTTTAGCGGACAGCAATTGCTTGCAGGCAAAAAAATTATGGTAACGGCAGGTCCTACATACGAAAAAATTGATGCTGTACGTTTCATTGGAAACTATTCGTCGGGAAAGATGGGATATGCTATAGCAGAAGAATGTGCAAGCCGTGGTGCTGAAGTGGTTTTGATATCTGGTCCTGTTTCGCTGAAAGTTAGAAATTCATCGATAAGGCTTATAAGTGTTGAGTCGGCACACGAAATGTACGAGGCTTGCAACAGGGAATTCCTTGGATGCAATGCCGCAGTACTTTCGGCAGCTGTGGCCGATTTCACTCCACAGAATGTGTCTGATACCAAAATAAAACGTAAAGACAATAACCTTGAAATTTGCCTAAAACCGACAGAAGACATTGCAGCAAGTCTCGGAAAGCAAAAAGGTGACCGTGTTTTGGTCGGTTTCGCTCTTGAAAAGGAAAACGAACTCGAAAATGCCATCGGCAAGCTTGACCGCAAAAACTTCGATTTCATCGTCCTCAACTCGATGAACGACAAGGGTGCAGGATTCAACCATGATACAAACAAGATTACAATCATCAACCATAACAAGGATGTAAAAAACTTTGAGTTGAAGTCTAAGCTTATGGTTGCAAAGGATATTGTTGATGAAATAGAAAATCTATTAAAGCGTTGATTATGAAAAAGATTCTTTCCGTTGTCGTTGCAATATTCATGGTGTTGGCTGCTATGGCTCAGGAGTTTGAATGTCAGATTCAGATTTCGCATTCCCAGCTCCAAGGAACCAACTACGAAAAGATTTTCCAGAATATGCGTAAGGACTTGTATGAGTTTGTCAACAATACCAAGTGGACTAACAATGTATTCTCGAAAAATGAACGCATAGAATGTAACATTTCAATTACAGTGGAAAAAGAAGTTGCTTCTGATGAATATTCAGGCAAGATTCAGATAACATCTTCGCGACCAGTTTACGGCACTTCGTACATGTCACCACTTTTCAATTACCTTGACGACAAATTCCAGTTCAAGTATGTAGAAATGGAGCCTATAGAGTTCAATCCCAACGTTTTTACAAGCAATTTGTCATCGGTAATCGCATACTACTGCTACATAATGCTAGGCCTCGACTACGACAGTTTCGGCTCGCAGGCTGGCACACAATACTACCAGCTGGCAGAAAAGATTGTGCAGAACGCACAAAGCGCAGTTGAACCCGGCTGGAAACAGTACGAAAGCACCAAGAACCGTTACTGGCTTACCGAAAATCTTCTCAACGACCAGTATTCGGGATTCCGTGACTTTATGTACACCTACCACCGCCAAGGTCTCGACCGTCTTGCCGACAAACCTAGCGATGCACGTACTTCTGTAGAAGAAGCTCTTGAAAGCCTCAGGTCGATGCACCGCCGTCGTCCGGGTTCGTTCCTGATGTCGATTGTAAGCACCGTCAAGAGCGACGAAATTATAAATATTTTCTCAGACGGTTTTTCCGACGAGAAGGCTCGCGTTGCAAACCTGATGAAAGAAATCGACGCTGCAAACTCAAGCAAGTACGACAAGATAACCCGTTCGGAATAATGATTAGGAACCTTTCAGTCAGAAATTATATTCTAATTGAAAAACTCGACATTGAATTCAATTCGGGTTTTTCCGTTATTACTGGCGAAACAGGTTCGGGAAAATCAATGATTATAGGCGCAATTTCGCTACTTCTGGGCAAACGCGCCGACACCGACGTACTTCTTTTCAAGGACAAGAAATGTGTAATTGAAGCCACTTTCGACATTAAAAATCTCGGATTGAAGGACTTGTTTGCCGAAAACGAGGTTGACTATTCCGACGAAACCATTGTAAGGCGCGAGATTATGCCCGAAGGCAAGTCAAGGGCTTTCGTCAACGATATGCCTGTGACCTTGGCAGTGCTAAAAACACTTACCGACAATTTCCTTGACCTACATTCGCAGCACGAAAACCTGTCGCTCACGACTTTGCCATATCGTCTGCGCATTGTCGATTCGGCTGCTGGAACATTGGCGCTTTTCGAGGAATACAAGCAGAAATATGCAGAGTACCAGTCTGTTGCACAACTACTAAAAAGCAAGAAGGATGCGCTTGCAAAGGCACAGAAGGACTTAGATTATTATAGGTATCAGGCACTGGAGATTGAAAATGCAAAACTTTCGTCCGATGATGAGCTAGAAGAACTTGAAGCCCGTGCCTCGATGCTCGAGAATGCCGAGGAGATAAAATCGGCATTGTACGAGACCTCTAACCTGTATGACGGAGGTGAATATTCGGCTTCGGCACTGCTGAAGCAAATGCGTAGCAACCTTGCAAAAATCAGCAAGAACTTCAAGCCTGCACAAGAACTTGAACAGCGACTAGATTCATCTATAATAGAACTTTCGGACATCAACGATACCATTTCGCAGCAGTTGTCGCAGGTGGAAGTAAACCCACAGCAACTGCAACTTACCAACGAGCGCATTGACCTGCTGATGAGCCTATTGGCAAAGCACCGCGCTTCCGACATCGCCGAACTCAAGCAGAAGTACGAGGAATACAAGGGTTATGTTGACAACAGCGGCAACCTTGAGGACGAAATTGCCGACCTTGAGAAGCAACATTCAGCCAAGGCGAAAGAAGTGAAAGCCGCTGCCGAGAATCTGAGCAAGAAGCGTTTGGCTTCCTTTAAGAAGACGCAGGAATATGTAAACTCGATGCTTCACGACTTGGGAATGCCACACGGAGTGTTTGAGATAGGCAACGAAATCACGGAAATTTCGGCAAACGGCATCGACAATATTTCCTTCCTTTTCAGTGCCAACAAGGCGGTAGCGGTGGAGCCAATCGAGAAGGTTGCATCGGGAGGTGAGTTGTCGCGTCTGATGCTTGCACTGAAGTCGCTTATGGCAAATTCGATGAATATTCCTACCATACTTTTCGATGAGATTGACACTGGTGTTTCGGGCGAAATTGCAGCCCGCATGGGCAAGATTATGCAGCGCATTGCCGAGAATGTGCAGGTGCTGAGCATCACGCATCTTCCGCAGGTTGCGGCTATGGGCAGCGAGCATTTCAAGGTTTACAAGCATACCGACGACCAACGCACAATTTCCAGCCTCAAGAAACTCTCCGCCGATGAGCGCATTACCGAGATTGCCTCGATGATGAGTGGCGAGAAGCTTACGCCAGAGGCACTGGAGAACGCGAAGGTGCTGTTGGGGAAGAATTGATAATTGTTTTGATATGAGAGGGCTACTAAAAATATTCATTTTTGCAATTGCGTTGCTTTTGCCTTGCATGATGGTGGGGCAAGAGGTGGAAACGCAGAGTCAAAGTCAATCAGCAGGCGAAATAATAGATGAAGACTTATTAATGTTCCCTTTTTATAGAAAGTATTTCATAAAAAATGGAACTATTGTTGCTTATAAAATATACAGCAAATATGATTACAAAAATCATAAATACGGAGATATTGATTCTGTAAAAATAGATAATAGGTCATATATTAAAACAACAAAAAATAAGTACATAGAATCATATGTTGATATGAACGATACTATATACAAACTGGCTAGCTTTAGAAAAAAACACAAATCAAAATGGTTTAAACTCAATAATCATTGGTTTGATGCAAATTATGAGTTAACCCCCATCCATATAAGGAAATGGCCTAAGTGTACTCCGAATTAAACAGACATAACTACACCCTTTCGGGTATAAAATCATAAGAATATAGCATAATTACACCTTATCGGGTATAGTAGAACGTCATTCCGCGAAACTGAACGAACAGGCGTAGGTACGAGCCTTGTGAGTTCGTTTGTGCGGAATCTCCCCTGTGTACTAATAGGAGATTCCGCATAGTCGAACAATATTACGCTCCCCGTTCCGTATCGCGTTATTGTTCAGACTTGCGGAATGACGGTAAAAAAATGTGTCACAATGTGTTATTTATACATCAACCCATCCGATATTTTCAGTAACCTGTTTTCTATAAGCCTAATGTATTCGGTTTTCTGGCTGTCATCAATATATGAACTGTCGATAAATATTTCCCACTTGCGCGATATAGACAGGTATTTGCGGAACAAACTCTCAATAATTTTCTCTGAAATATTGCTCCGTGCCGCAGCTTCAATGAAATCCTTAACTTCAATTCTGCTTTTCTTTCCATTAAGTGTAAGCGCAAGTTCTTCCGTATCAGAGGGATTTACTATTGCCGTGCTGACAAGGTCGTAGGCTGGTGTTAGCCTAAATTCAATGTCATCTGGCGAAAACATCGAAAAGTTTTTCAGGTGCATATCGGCATTCCCAGTTATCCACGAAAAGATTACAATGTCGTAGAAATTGACAAGGTCGAGTTTTGGCGTTGTAGAGTATTCGGCAATTTTCTTTGCTATCTGCTCGTACGAACTGCGATATTTGTGCTCGGTAGTACGGTTAGTAAGCTGGCACATATCTTCCATTGTAATTTTCGAATTGTCATCAGTCCTGTCTATTCGCCTCGAAATGTAGCCAAGTTCGCCATCGGCAAGCCTTATCAGCGAGTGGGGGACAACATCAATCTTTGCAATTTCGGCAAGATGCATTGTAAGGTCTTCTATTTCTGGAAGTTTACTGTAAAGTTCAGTCTGTGGCTTGAAAATGAAATTTTCCTGCATTCCTACAATTGTAAGTCGTTTCGAGCCTTCATGCTTTTGCAGGTGCAACGATAGTTTCGGTTGTACTCCAGTTATGGTTGTCTGCGAGGCAACAATCTGTTTCGCAAGCATATCCATGTCGGACCGGCAGTACTCAAAAGCAGGGACACTTTTTTCGCCGAAAATCTTTTTTGAACACGATGCGTGGAAATCAGTTTCTCCATCGTGAAGCTCTCCGTAGCAGTACAAACATCTACTCATCACCGTTACCATTTATTTGTTCCACACTTACAGCACCTATACAATCCCTGCAGCACACAAGCAGCAACGACATCCTGTCGAGGATGCTTATGTTGGTGTTTCTTATGGCAACATCAAGCAGCCAGCCTTCGGGTATCAGTCCATCGAAAAAAGGGAAAAGTATGTTGCTGTGATACACCTCGTCCGAAAGAGGAAAAGTTTTGCTTATCGGCTTTGCATTTTCCTGTTCCAGATATTCCTTGTAATATCTGAACTCATATCCAGAATCGCTTTCTGTCAGGATTCCTGCCGGTTTGTCCTTGAAATATATCCGAGCCTGCTTCATTTGCCATCATTGTTATATCGTGTAGGCTGCATCTCATAGCCGAAAAGTTCCAATAGCTGATTTACCTTGTCGAGCCTTAATGTCGGTTTGCCCTGTTCCAAATCGCGAACAAAACGCAAACCTAAACCGGATTTCATTGCAAGGTCTTCCTGCGTAAGCTTATTCTTTTTGCGCAGTTCCTTTACCGTTGATGATAATATTGTCTTCATAAATTATACCTTATCGGGTACAAAAGTAGTAAAAATATTTTAGATTACACCCTATCGGGTATAAAATGATAAGAATGCAGTAAAATTATACCTTATCAGGTATAATTCTAATGTCGTTCCATAACCTTTAGCTCACGCAACGAAGATTTACAAATTCCTTGCAAACTCTTCTATTACTTTAGGGTAATGTTCATATTCAAGGGCATGCACCTTTGTAGCAATGTCATCCGGTGAATCGGCAGGATCGATGGTGACTTTTGCTTGAAATATAGTATTGCCTTTGTCGTAGTTGCCATCAATAATATGGATTGTTATTCCAGTTTCGGTATCTCCACTTTCGCGGACAGCCTTGTGAACGTTCATTCCGTACATTCCTTTGCCACCGAATTTTGGCAACAGTGCTGGATGAATATTCAAAATGCGATTGGGAAAAGCATCAATAAGGTATTGGGGAATAAGCCATAGGAAACCCGCAAGGACAATAATGTCGATGTCATTTTTGATAAGGTATTCCATTATTTTTTTCCCATCGTTGAAATCTGCTCTGTCGAAAGTCATGGAGTCGAGCCCGAGACGTTTTGCCCGCTCCAATACGAATGCGTCGGGCTTATTGCATAGTACGCATACAGGTTTTGCTGTTGTTTTTCCGTTGAAGTAATTTGTGATGTTTTCGACATTAGTGCCTGACCCTGAGGCAAATAGTGCGATTCTTGGTGCTTTGTACATGGTTTACGCCTTTATAATTGATAATCAATGCAAAGTACATGAAAAAAAATTGCATAAGCAAAAAAGAATCAAAAAAGTTTGACTATCTGAAATGTATTTAGTTATTTTGCGACAAATTTTTTAAAGTTTATTTTTATTAATTTAAATTAAAGTTTTATGTCAGACATTGCATCTAGAGTAAAGAGTATTATCGTTGAGAAATTAGGCGTTGACGAAGCCGAAGTTACACCTGAAGCAAGTTTCATTTCCGATTTGGGTGCTGATTCGTTGGATACAGTTGAATTGACAATGGAATTTGAAAAAGAGTTTGGTGTTGAGATTCCTGATACTGAAGCAGAAAATCTTACTACTGTAGGAGCAGCTATTGCATACATCGAAGCTCACATGACAAAAAGTCTGGAAAAATAAGTAATCGTTACGGCGTAGGATATGATAAATCCTACATGTGCACAGAATAAATATATGGAGCTGAAAAGAGTTGTCGTTACTGGTATGGGGGCAATATCGCCCGTAGGTTTGACATGTCTCGAAACATGGAACAATGTTAGGGACGGTGTCAGTGGTGCGGCTCTAATAGATACCTACGACACTTCTTCTTCTAAAACCAAGTTTGCCTGTACGGTAAAGAACTTTAGTCCTGAACAATACTTTGACAGAAAGGAACTTCGTAAACTCGACAAGTTCAATCAGTTTGCCATAGTAGCTTCCGATGAAGCCATAAAGGATAGTGGTATTGATTTCAGCAAGGTCGACAGGACAAGGGCAGGAGTAGTATGGGCATCGGGAATAGGTGGTTCGAACACAATCTTTGGAGAAATAATAGATTATGCAAGTAGTGCCGTATCCCGCTTTTCTCCATTCTTCATTCCCAAAATAATATCCGACATTGCCGCAGGAACAATTTCCATAAGATATGGTCTCATGGGGCCAAACTATAACACAGTTTCGGCATGTGCATCGTCGGCAAATGCCATTATAGATGCCGTAAACCTCATAAGGCTTGATATGGCCGATGTAATTGTAATCGGAGGTTCCGAGGCTTCAATAAATGAGGTTGGGATGGAAGGGTTCCAGTCTATGCAGGCAATTTCGAAGAATAATGAAGAATATCAGACAGCTTCGCGCCCATTCTGTGCTACACGTGATGGTTTTGTAATGGGTGAAGGCGGGTGTTCTCTTATAATAGAAGAATACGAACATGCTTTAAGACGCGGTGCAAAAATATATGCAGAAGTGGCTGGAGTAGGACTTTCTGCAGACGCTTATCATATAACTGCTCCGCACCCAGACGGACTTGGAGGAATGATTGCAATGAACAATGCCATTAAGAATGCTGGCATTAAGCCGGAAATGATTGACTACATCAATGCTCATGCAACTTCAACTCCTATTGGCGACGTGCCTGAAATATTAGCTATACAAAAAGTATTTGGCGAACACGCATATAAACTTAATATTAGTTCCACAAAATCGGAAATTGGACACCTATTAGGCGCTGCTGGAGCAATAGAATCCATGTTCTGCATATTTGCAATAAACGAAGGCATTGTTCCTCCAACAATAAACCTCAAGCAGCGCGATGAGAAGATTGACGAAAAACTGAATCTTACATTATACAAGGCACAAGAACGCAACATTGACTATGCTATGTCTAATGCCTTTGGATTCAGCGGTCACAATACTTCCATCATTTTCAAAAAAGTGAAATAGAAATGTTTCTATCCTTTCTTTTTAAGAAAAAAAATCCCAAGGATGAAAAATTGGCAAAACAGCTTGAGTCCATTTTAGGCTTTAAGCCTAAGGAAATCTTGTACTACAAAATGGCACTTAGGCATGCATCGGCCAACAAAAAGCAAAAGGAAATACGATACAACAACGAAAGATTAGAGTTTCTTGGAGATTCTGTAATTAGCACTATTGCCAGTGTAATGCTTTACGAGCGCTATCCCAATGCACCAGAAGGAGTGCTTTCTGTATTGCGTTCAATGCTTGTAAGCCGCAAAAGCCTCAACCGTATTGCTTCAGAGCTTGATTTTAAGCGCTTGATGCAATATAAGGAAACGAAAAACAATGAACAGAAGAATATAACAGGAAATTCCTTTGAAGCCCTTGTCGGTGCTATATACTTTGATAAGGGATACAAAAAATGTGAAACATTTGTAAGAAGCATATTCATGAGATTCTATGACGTTGACAATCTCATGAAGCAAAATAGCGACTATAAGTCGCGTCTATTGCAATATTCCCAAAAAGAAAAATTCAATCTGCTAATTGATACTTTCGAAAGCATGGAAGCCTGTGAAAAACAATATCATTTCGAGACAGAAATCTGTATAGACGGAAAGTTTATTGCAATAGGCAAAGGCTGGACGAAAAAGGAAGCGGAACAAATGGCTTCGTATAAAGTTCTTAAATATCTGGGAAGGGAATAGTGAATTGGTGCACTGCTCTTTCATTTAAAAGCCCCATGAACCTATCGCAGGGTAACGTTTGCAGGTGTACATCTTTTTTGATTCCTAAAAAGAATTTGTTGCCTTACCCATAATTGTATATATTTGCGGACACGAAAATTAAACACAATGAAAGGTATAATTTTAGCAGGTGGTGCTGGAACTCGTCTGCACCCGATGACAATAAGCATTTCGAAGCAAATAATTCCGGTTTACGACAAGCCGATGATTTACTATCCGCTTTCTACGCTGATGCTGGCGGGAATACGCGAAGTTTTGATAATTTCAACTCCTCAGGACATTGGTCTGTACGAAAAGCTGTTTGGTGACGGTTCGCAACTCGGAATGGATATAAAATACAAGATTCAGCCTTCGCCGGATGGTCTTGCACAAGCTTTTATCCTTGGCGAGGAATTTATTGGCGACGACAAGGTTTGCCTCGTACTCGGTGATAATATTTTCTATGGTCAGAGTTTCGGTCAGCAGTTGACTGATGCGGCAAAAATCGAAGATGGTGCAATAATTTTCGGTTACTATGTAAACGACCCCGAACGCTATGGTGTCGCTGAATTTGACAAGAACGGCAAGGTGATTTCCATCGAGGAAAAGCCCGAACATCCAAAGTCAAACTATGCTGTAACAGGTCTTTACTTCTACTCGAACGATGTAGTTGCAAAAGCAAAAAGCCTCAAGCCATCAAAGCGTGGCGAGCTTGAAATTACCGACCTCAACAACTTGTATCTAAAAGAAGACAGGTTGCAAATAAAGCTTTTGGGACGTGGTTTTGCATGGCTCGACACAGGAACACCAGACAGTCTGTTGCAGGCATCAAACTTCATTGAGACAATTGAGCACCGTCAAGGCTTGAAGGCATCGTGTATTGAGGAAATTGCTTATCGCAAGGGATTTATAAACAAGGAACAACTTGCTGTTCTTGCCGAAAAACTTGCAAAGAGTAACTACGGAAAATATTTGTTGAGGATTGTAAACGAAAAATAGCAGAAATGACTGTAACAGATACCTTTATAAAGGATTTGAAGATTATTGAACCGAAAGTTTTCGGTGACCAACGCGGATATTTCTTTGAAACTTGGAATAAATCCGTATTTGAGGCTGCGGGAATCAATTTTGTTCCTGTACAGCAGAACGAATCTAGTTCTACCTACGGAGTTGTGCGCGGATTGCATTTCCAGCTTAACCCGTATTCGCAGGCAAAGCTCGTGCGCTGCGTTGTCGGCAAGGTTCTTGATGTTGCATTAGATGTGCGCAAGGGTTCGCCAACATACGGCAAGCATCTTTCGGTGGAACTTTCCGAAGAAAACAAGCGCCAGTTCCTTATTCCTCGTGGATTTGCTCATGGATTTTCGGTTCTGTCCGACTATGCTGTGTTCGCATATCTTTGCGACAATGCATACAACAAGGAAAGCGAAGGCGGTATAATCTTCAACGATCCGGAACTTGCCATCGACTGGAAGATCCCGCAGGATAAGATGATTTTCTCCGAAAGAGACATGAATCACCCAACATTAAGAGATGCAAAATTAAACTTCTAAAAATGAAAAGAATACTCGTCATCGGTTGCAACGGACAACTAGGCAGCAAGATTCGCGATAACCATGAAATGGTTGCAAATGCTGAATTTGAATACGTTGACATTGACAAACTTGACATATCAAACCTTGAGGCAACAACTAGTTTTTTCTGCGGACAGCATTTTGATATTGTAATAAATTGTGCAGCCTATACCGCTGTTGAAAAGGCAGAGGACGACCTTGAAAATGCTACTTTGGCAAACACCGTTGCTCCGCGCAACCTAGCACAATGTGCCAACAAGTTTGGTTTCAAGCTGATACATGTTTCTACCGACTATGTTTTTGATGGTCAGGCAAATACTCCATATACAGAAGATGCGCCAACAAATCCGCAGTCGGCATACGGCAGGACAAAACTCGAAGGCGAGCAGAACATTGCAGCCGAAAACTGCGATGCTGTGATTGTTCGTACGGCTTGGCTCTACAGCGAATACGGCAACAATTATGTGAAAACCATGATTCGCCTCGGTAGCGAAGGCAAGATAAAAGGCGTTGTTTTCGACCAGGTGGGCACACCAACATACGCTGGCGATCTTGCAAAAGCTTTGCTGAAAATTACAGACATGTATATCAACAAAGGCGAATGGCATGGTGGAATATATCATTTTACCAACCGTGGAGTATGCTCTTGGTACGATTTTACCATGCACATATTCAGACTGACAAAGATAGATGCCAATGTAAAGCCGTTGTTAACAAGCGAATATCCAACCAAGGCAACTCGTCCGACATATAGCGTGCTGAACACAAGAAAAATTTCTGAAACTTTCGGCATCGAAATACCATATTGGACAGATTCTCTTCGCGAAATGCTTGAAAGATACAAGGAAGTTAATGCTCAATAGACTACTTTCATATCTTTGTGTAATTGTTATTGCAGCGACGCTAATATCGTGCGACAATGCAATTAACTACAAAAAAGTACACGAAGATTTTAGTGATGTAAAATCTACTGCTGACAAAAGTCATATCGACAGCATATTGAATCAATTGCCTAAATATGCAGAGATATGTAAAAATGTGCGATACAACAAGCTAAGGTACGACGCAAGTCTGCTTTTTGACTTCAGGACTATTGAACTTTACCAGAATTCAAAAGAAATAGCAGAGGTTATGGGAGTGCTTGTTGCCGATCTTGGTTACGCAAGATTCTTTGAACGCGTACAAACTTGTACCGACCTCCTCGATGCCGCCAAAACTACAGCCGAAAAGCTTGCCGTTGGCAACGATATTTTTATGACTTTTGTCCCAAAGATCGAAGAAAACCTCAATAATGAGCAAATAATCTTTGAAATGGTTGACAGTCTGCTGAATGCAGATGCTATTGTTCCAACTGAATCGGAAAAGTATGGAATTTCTGCAATGTTTATTTGTGGTTTTTGGCTCGAAACAACACATCTTGCGCTTGCACAACAACCTGTAATTGATGATGCTAACATGGAGTCTGTAGAAAATCATTTTAAAGTATTGCACCAAATCAACGTACTGCTTGATCAACTTTCAGATACAGAAATAATAGAGGGACTGAAGAAGGATTTCAAGACCATAGAGGAAGTTGGTCCACATTCGGAAAAAATTGCGGATGTAATAGAAAATGTAAGAAATAAGTTGCTGAAATCAGTTTGAGCGAATTTTGAATTATCTATATCCTGAAAAAATCCTGACAATAAGTTTTATTAAGACATTGCAACCCTTTTTTTGCTAATTTTGTGTCATCAATATTCCATTAATGTCAGACATAGATAGCGACATATCATCATCGGGCAAGGTTGCGCGACAGAATATCCACATTTCCGACAAGTTCACCGACTTTGCCGAACTGCCTTCAAAGGGGCATTGCCGACTGATGAAAGCCCAGCGCTACGGTATATGGAATGTGCTGAAAGGTTTGAAACCGGAATATACTGCCGACAAGCAGTTCGCACAGATGCTCACGAAGGAGTACACGCTGATGGTCGGATTGAACCATCCAAACATTGTGCGCACCTACGGACACGAAAATGTTCCCGAACTGGGCGAATGTATAATTATGGAGTATGTGGACGGGCGGACTTTGGCGGATTTCGTACGGGAAAACCCATCAGCAGCGCAACGCAGACAAGTCGCCGAAGAACTTTTGAGTGCGCTTGCCTATTGCCACAAGAAGCAGATTGTCCATCAGGACTTGAAACCATCTAACATCCTTATTACCAACGACGGCGACCACGTCAAAATCATCGATTTCGGGCTATCAGACAGCCACGAATGGGCGATACTGAAAGAACCAGCATTTACAAAAGCCTACGCAGCTCCCGAACAACTTGCTGGCGAAGAAGTTGACAATCGTACAGACATCTACGCTTTCGGCATTATACTTAGGCAATCGTTTCCTAAGCGTTATGGAAGCGTAATCAGAAAGTGTCTGCAACCGCAACGCGAAAAACGGTATTCTTCGGCAGAGGCCGTTCTTGCTGACATTCAACGTGCCGACAACAGGAGAAAGTGGATGCCCATTGTCGCAATCGTATTCGTCATTTTGATTGGATTGGCAATATTTATTGGCAGGCAGCTTGTTCAAAAGGAAAAGGTTTCTATAATTGGTTCCCGTGTTTTAGAGGAAGAAAAATTTGCCAATTCGTTGCCACAGAAGCAAGAAATTGCGGTAAATACTAAAACAGAAAGCGTTCAGTATTCGCAAGCAAAGTCAAAGACAACAGAAGTTTCATCCAGAAATGAAACGGAAAACTCTACTACTCAGTCGTCCACAACTACAGAAACGGAAACTCCAACTGCAAAAAATGAGGCAGAAAAACAAGCACTCGACCAGGCAATTTTCGACTTCAGATTGGCTATTGATAGCATGTTTGCACCTGTTGACCAGTACATCCAAAGTGAAGACTTAAAGACTTCCAACATCTTGCACGACCTCATCTACATTGCCGAATACAAGGCAAAAATCAGGGAATGTAAAGTTCGGAAGCAACTGCCTAAGTCCAAGCGGACATCTTTCTTAGACTATGCCAACAGTCAGATTGAAGCAAAGAAAAAAAAATATACGCAAAAATATCCGTCCATACCGAATTTTACTAATGAGCGAAGCGTTAGGGATGCTGAAATTTATCAGCCAATTTGGGAGCAAAGTCAAAAATATCAGGAAGAGGGACGAATGCTTTATCAGGAATGGAAAAAACTGATGCGAACAAAATGAAAATCTTTACATACATAATCAGATTCTACTCACTTACATGTTGTTCCGGATTTGCAATCTGGAACATGCGAATATAAGCATTTGTAATGCGTAATTAAAAGTGATGTTTAGCGGATTGCTGCTATGGCAGTGAGCTAAAGGTTACAAATCCGAAAGGACGTAAGGAACAAACATAATTAGATTCTACTCACTTTTGTAAGTCCGCCTTTATTGCCCATCACAAACAATTCCTTGCTACCATCTTCGGTTATGTGCTCAACATAGAGAGGCTCATTGGGTGTGAACTGGTCGCAGGTGAATAAATTTCCAACTTTCATTTTGGCGTTTTCGGATTCTACAACTTCAAACAGATTGTCGCCCTTGTAGCAAAGCATTAGCCGTCGGTTAGGATTCCAGCATATTTCAACATTGTCGCCGACAGCCAATTCGTTTGAGTGCAACGATTTTGCCATTACTTTGTGAGAAGATTGCACGCTATCAGTTTCACAATAATCGGTTACAAAGGTTTCCCAGTCGGGAAAGCCGACAAAACGGGCTAAAACATCGAGTGTTACTGTGCGAATAGAAGCATAGCCGTCCACATAACCCCAGATTCTTTTCAGTGTGGATGTGCTGACTGTTTCCTTCAATCGACCTTTTATTTCTCCCGACAGGAATATAAAGTCGGTGGAGGTTTCGATGCTGTGGGCAGCCGACTCCGCTACGAGCTGGCGCAAAAGTGCAATATGTTGTGGATTCAATGACATATTTCTTACATATAAAGTTTCGTGGCAAAGATAATACAGATTACAAAAGCTCGAATGGTTCTTTTGTGGTTCTTTATGTGTGTTCAATTAGTGGTTTTTATGTTATAGAAATAAATAGGTGTCAAAATGTTACAAAAAATAATAATTGTTGGTGTCAAAATATTACAAAAAAGTTGTATTTTTGCTGTCGATTTATTACAAATAAAATGATATTATCATGATACAACGAACTGCAATACAATATCTTGAGAATTGGAGAAACTCTTTAGATCACAAGCCGTTAGTACTCCGTGGTGCGAGACAAGTTGGCAAGACTACTCTTGTAAATCAATTTGCCACAGGATTTGACACATATCTATATCTAAACCTTGACCGTCGGCGTGACCGCAATTTGTTTGAAGAAGATGATATTCCAACTTTAATCGACAGAATACACATTCATTGTCGCAAACATAAGACCGAAGGAAAAACTTTGCTTTTCATAGATGAGATACAAAATTCTCCAGAAGCAGTCCGTTTGCTCCGTTATTTCAGGGAGGAAGCTCCTGAACTATATGTTATTGCAGCAGGTTCGTTGCTCGAAACACTGATTGACACACATATATCTTTTCCTGTGGGTCGCGTTGAGTATATGGCTTTGCGTCCTTGCTCATTTGTCGAATTCCTAAATGGAATAGGCGAAGAGTATGATGCTCAAGTTGTTGCAGATTTATCTGCTGATGCCATACACGACAGGCTTATGAATCATTTTCTCAACTATGTGCTTGTCGGAGGAATGCCTGAAGCAATTGTGAAATATGCCGAACATAGGGATATACTGGCGGTAAACCCTATTTACAGCACCTTTTTGAACGCATATAGCGATGATGTTCAAAAATATGCACAAAATAAGACAATGGCAACCGTCATACGCCATATACTCAAGGAGGGGTGGACATACGCAGCGGAGCCTTTAAGTTTCAATAACTTTGCCGATAGCAATTATCGTTCTCGCGAAATGGGCGAAGCTTTTAGAACCATTGAAAGGGCTTTGTTACTTGAACTTGCTTATCCTGTGACTACAGAACAGATTCCGTTGATGCCCAATTACCGTCGAAAACCGAAACTATTATGGCTTGATACGGGTTTAGTGAACTATTATGCAGGTATAAGGAGCGAGATATTTAATGTAAATGATATTATGTCGGTATGGAAGGGTAGGGTAGCCGAGCATATTGTAGCGCAGGAGTTGATAGCAGAAAACTTTGAGTTTGGCACTCGTCGCAATTACTGGGTGCGCGAAAAAGTTGACGCATCGGCAGAAATTGATTTTGTGTATAGGTTTGGTAACAAGGTAATTCCTGTTGAAGTGAAAAGTGGTACCAATTCAAAATTGCGTTCGTTGCACCAATTTATGGATAAGGCTCCTCACGACATAGCTGTGCGCGTATGGACTGGCAGGTTCTCCATCGATACGGTTAGAACGCCATCAGGTAAAGATTTTAGATTGGTTAACATACCATTCTACTATGTTGGACAATTGGACAAAATACTATCAAGATTACTGTAATACAAACTAGTAAACTGGGAAAAACAATTTTGAAAACAAAAATGCCAGAAATAGGTTCTTTTATGGTTCTTTATGCACTTTTTTGCAATCGTATTGGTTGTACGCCTTTCTATTTGTAACAAATATTGCTGATAATCAACACAACAGCTACTTAAAATAGATTTTGTAGTTTTACTCTAGTA
>Ga0265300_10000111_pt1 | contig 90730 bp, 74 predicted proteins | sample AusTroGonzalo_MG_FD_193482 | JGI IMG/M metagenome (GOLD analysis project Ga0265300, IMG submission 193482) | Bovine rumen microbial communities from tropical cattle in Woodstock, Queensland, Australia - Gonzalo_03 | ecosystem: Host-associated > Mammals > Digestive system > Stomach > Rumen ... | reverse complement strand
CCGTTTCGTGATCTCTAACACCACAGAAGCCGGTATCGCCTTCGACCCCAGCTGTAAGTTGGAGGATGCGCCCGCCAGCAGCTATCCCGGCAAACTGGTGCAGCTGTTGTATCGTCGCTATCAGACCTTCAACGGCGATCCCACGAAGGGTCTGATCATCTTCCCCTGTGAGCTGATCTTCCTGAACGGACACGTACTGAAAGACTGTATCTATAAGTATATCGACCTGTGGAACCTCGGTGCCGACTTCAAGAAGTGGTTCGAGGAGGCTTGCGGCGTGTATGCCACCCTCGTGGACCGTATCGTGCCGGGCTTCCCCCGCAATGAGATCAAGGAGATTCAGGAGAAGATCTGTTACCGCGACAACCTCGTTGTTCAGGCCGAGACCTTCCACCTCTGGGTGATTGAGGCTCCGAAGGAAGTGGCTAAGGAGTTCCCTGCCGACAAGGCTGGTCTGCACGTGCTGTTCGTGCCCTCAGAGGAGCCTTACCACAAGCGTAAGGTGACGCTGCTGAACGGTCCGCACACAGTATTGAGTCCTGTGGCTTTCCTGAGCGGCGTGAATATCGTAAGAGACGCCTGCAATCATGAGGTGATCTCTAAATATATCCACAAGGTGCAGTTCGACGAGTTGATGCAGACACTCGACCTGCCGATGGAGGAACTGGAGAAGTTTGCCGGCGACGTGCTGGAGCGCTTCGACAACCCGTATGTGGACCATCAGGTGACCAGCATCATGCTGAACTCTTTCCCGAAGTTCCAGGCGCGCGACCTCCCCGGTGTGAAGACCTATCTGGAGCGCAAGGGCGAGTTGCCTAAGGGCTTGGTATTCGGTCTGGCCGCCATCATCACCTATTATAAGGGTGGTAAGCGCAAGGACGGTGTGGAGATCGTACCCAACGACGATCCGAAGATCATGGATCTGCTGAAGCAGCTGTGGGCTACCGGTGACACGCAGATGGTAACTGTAGGTGTGCTGGGTGCCGAGGCTATCTGGGGTGAGGACCTGAATAAGATTCCTGGACTGGCCGCTATGGTGAAGCAGGATCTCGACCTCATCCAGAGCGTAGGCATGCTCGAAGCCGTAAAGTCAATATTATAATTTTGAGCGATTGCATTGAAATTAAGGGGGCGAGAGTTAATAACCTTAAGAACATTAACGTTAAGATCCCCCGGAATACGTTTACAGTGATAGCCGGAGTAAGTGGCTCCGGCAAATCATCTCTGGCCTTCGACACATTGTATGCCGAAGGTCAGCGGCGTTATGTAGAGAGCCTGTCGAGCTATGCCCGTCAGTTCCTGGGAAGAATGAACAAACCCGAGTGCGACTACATCCGAGGTATCCCCCCTGCCATCGCTATCGAACAGAAGGTAATCTCCAGGAATCCGCGTTCCACCGTGGGTACAACGACGGAGATCTACGAATATCTGAGACTGCTCTATGCCCGCATCGGACACACCTTCTCGCCCATCAGCGGCTGTGAGGTGAAGAAACACTCGACGGAGGATGTGGTGAAGCAGGTGCTGGAATATTCGAAGGGTACGAAGTTCGTGGTGCTGGCGCCTGTCCATTTGGCTGAAGGGCGCACGATGGAGCAGCAGCTGAAAGCCTATCTCCTAGAGGGTTTCGCCCGTATCTACGTGGATAACGATTTCCAGCGTATTGACGATATTCTTTCTGCTGGCAACTGCCAGCAGAAAGAGATCTGGCTGGTGATCGACCGTCTGAGTGTGGATGACTCGAAGGATGTGATTGCCCGCTTGGTGGATTCGGCAGAGACAGCTTTCTATGAGGGACGTGGCGAGCTGCGCCTGATGTTCCTCCCCTCGAATATCACCTACGACTTCTCCATGCGTTTCGAGGCCGACGGGATGACGTTTGAAGAGCCTTCAGACCAGATGTTCTCGTTCAACTCCCCCGCAGGGGCCTGTCCCACGTGTCAGGGGTTCGGACGTATCATCGGCATCGATGAGAAACTGGTGATCCCCAACACGACGCTATCGGTATATGACGGTTGCGTGGTGTGCTGGCACGGGGAGAAAATGAAGGAGTGGCAGCAGTGGTTTGTGCGTCATGCCGCTGCAGACGATTTCCCCATCTTCGAGCCCTATATGAACCTGACACAGCAGCAGAAAGACTGGCTGTGGCACGGACTGCCTTCGGATAAGGGAGCCAAGGAGAAACCCTGTATCGACGAGTTCTTCAAGATGGTGGAGGCGAGCCAGTATAAGATACAGTACCGCGTGATGCTAGCGCGCTATCGTGGCAGGACCACTTGTCCGACGTGTCACGGTACGCGTCTGAAGCCTGAGGCCGACTACGTGAAGATCGGCGGCAGAAGCATCACCGACCTCGTGCAGATGCCGGTAGTGAGACTGAAGGAGTGGTTCGACCGTTTGGAGCTCGACCCGCATGATCAGGAGGTAGGCAAACGGCTGTTGACGGAGGTGAAAAGTCGTCTGCAGTTTCTCTTGAATGTGGGTCTGGGATATCTGACGCTTAACCGACTCTCCAACTCCCTCTCGGGTGGTGAGAGTCAGCGTATCAACCTCTGTACCAGTCTGGGAAGCTCGCTCGTGGGCTCGCTTTATATCCTCGATGAGCCGAGTATCGGTCTGCATGCCAGAGACACCGACCGACTGATCCATGTGCTGAAGGACCTGCAGGATCTGGGTAACACGGTGGTGGTGGTGGAGCACGACGAGGAGATCATGCGGGCTGCCGACTATCTGATAGACATTGGCCCCGATGCTGGAAGACTCGGAGGCGAGGTTGTCTTCCACGGAAACGCGAAGGAGATTACCACTTCAAAAGGCTCTAAGAGTTATACCGTGAAATATCTGCTCCATGAGGAGGAGATTCCTGTGCCGCAGAGTCGTAGACCCTGGAACCTGCATATCGACATCAAGGGTGCCAGGATGAACAATCTGAGAGGCATCGACGTGGCATTCCCGTTGAATGTGATGACGGTGGTGACGGGTGTCTCAGGCTCAGGAAAGTCGAGTCTGGTAAAGGGTATCCTCTACCCTTCCCTGAAGCGTCATCTAGGAGAAGTGTGTGATGCCCCAGGCGAATACTTAGGGATCGCTGGCGACATCAACGCCCTGAAACATGTGGAGTTCGTGGATCAGAACCCCATCGGCAAATCCACCCGTTCGAATCCCGCCACGTATGTGAAGGCGTATGATGCCATCCGCGACCTCTATGCCGAGCAGCCATTGTCGCAGCAGATGGGATTCACGCCGCAGTACTTCTCGTTCAACACCGACGGCGGACGCTGTGAGGAGTGTAAGGGTGCGGGCGTGATCACCGTAGAGATGCAGTTTATGGCAGACCTCGTGCTGGAGTGCGAAGCCTGTCACGGACACCGTTTCAAGCACGACATCCTCGACGTGAAGTTCGAGGGGAAGAATATCGATGATGTACTGAATATGACGATCTCGGAAGCACTGGAGTTCTTCAGCCAATATAAACAGGATACCATCGTGAAGCGTCTGAAGAGCTTGGAGGATGTTGGACTGGGCTATATCAAACTCGGCCAGAGTTCTTCGACCCTCTCTGGCGGTGAGAACCAGCGCGTGAAACTCGCCTACTTCATCGGACAGGAGAAACAGGAGCCGACACTCTTCATCTTCGACGAGCCGACAACGGGTCTGCACTTCCACGATATCCACAAGCTGTTAGAGGCCTTCAACGCCCTGATAGCACGCGGACACTCCATCCTTATCATCGAACATAACATGGAGATCATCAAATGTGCCGACTACGTGATAGACTTAGGTCCTGACGGTGGCGACAAAGGAGGCGCACTCGTGGCGAAGGGTACCCCAGAGGAGATAGTCCGATGTCCCGAGAGTCTCACTGGCAAATATCTGAAAACAAAATTAAACCTATAGAACATTGAAACAACGTCAACTATTCATCATTACCAAAATCTTATTGATCTGCCTACTGCTCAGTATGCCGACAGCCATGAGTGGTGCCAAGAAAGACTCGCTGATACTGAATAAAATCTACGAATTCCAACTGACACACAAGACGGAGATCGACAGTCTACAGGATAACGTGTATGCAAAGATCCGCTTTAATGTGGAGAGACGTAATGCCATCCTCTGGCTGATTCCCTCGATGTATGTGCTGGCCAAAGACCCGAGAGAGTATATCCGCGAGTCATATAGTGATGTAACCTATCTGAATGATAAAGATTTCATCGTGAACCAACAGGCCGTAACAGGCACCATCCGCGGAAACCGCAGGGTGATGTCGGTCATCGTTGACTTTAACACCCCGAAACTCTATGAAATCGCCCTCTACGACAATTATATGCTGTCGCCCTTCAACCGCATCAACCGAATGTACTATCGCTTCAAGGAATACCGCCAGAGCGACGGTACCACCAGACTGGAGTTCAGACCGAAGCTCTATAACACCCAGCTCGTGAACGGCTATGCCATCGTGGAAACAGAGACGGGACGCATCCTCAAGACGGTGCTGTGTGGTGAGTTTGACATGTTGTCGTTCTATTCGGAAGTGACTCAAGGTGATGGCGGACCTGTAGAACTGATGCCCACACAATGTACAACGGCAACAACCTTTAAGTTTATGGGCAACAGGGTTTCGTCGGTTTTCAACTCCATGTATCATCAGCCCTATATGCTGCCCGACAGCATCAGCGATCAACGGGCGAAGGAACTGATAGACTCGCTGCGTCCCATACCATTGTCAGAGAGCGATAAACGCATCTATGAGGCAGAGGCACAACGGCAGCAGGCGGCAGAAGAAGCTGCCGCAGCTGACACGACCGAGCATAAATCGAAGAAGTGGAAACACTTCTGGTGGGACATCGTGGGTGATAACCTCGTAACACCATTGGCAGCAGAGTCGAAAGATAAAGGTGCTGAGTTCCGCTTGTCGCCCATCATCAATCCCCTGAACGTGAGATATAGCGGCAGCAAGGGTATCTCATATAAAATGAACCTCTCATTCCGATATAGTTTCAATCAATACCGCTATCTGACGCTGGAACCTATGTTCGGTTATAACTTCAAGCAGAAGCAGTTCTACTTTAATGCGCCCCTGAGAATAACCTATAACCCGAAGCGTAACGGTTATGCACAGGTGACGTGGGGAAACAACCGCATCAGTAACTCTACAGTGCTCGACCAGATCAATCACGAGCACGGAGACACCCTTACTTTTAAGGAGGAGGATGCCGACCAGTTTATTGATAACTATGTGGAGATGAAGAACAACATCATGGTGTTTGATTGGTTTGATGTTGAAACGCGCCTGATCTACCACCAGCGTACCCCTTTGAACAAAGATCTGATGACGAAATACAATAAGCCCACCCGATACCGAAGCTTTGCACCAGCTATCGAGCTAAAGTTCCGTCCCTGGTATGACAGAGGACCTGTAATCACGGTGGATTACGAACGGAGTATCAAGAATGTGCTGCAATCGAATCTCCAGTATGAGCGTTGGGAGTTTGATGCCCAGTGGAAGAAGAAGATTGTAGGACTGCGTTATCTGAACATGAGAATGGGCTACGGCTTCTATACCGACAGAAGCGACAACTACTTCATGGACTACACCAACTTCTGCGACAACAACCTGCCTGAAGGCTGGGAAGACCACTGGAGCGGTAACTTCCAGTTGCTCGATGGTAAGGTCTATAACGAATCCAACTTCTACTTCCGCCAAAACATATCGTATGAGTCACCATTGCTCTTCGCCACATGGCTGCCGTATGTAGGCAAATATATCGAGAAGGAGCGTCTGTATTTCAGTAGTGTGATCGTGCAGCATGCCCGCCCCTACTTCGAGTTAGGCTATGGTCTCACCAACCGTTACGTCTCTATCGGCTTGTTCGCCAGCTTCTACAACACCAAGTTCCAGAAGGCAGGCATCACCTTTGACTTCGAACTCTTCAAGCGATGGTAAAACCCCTGACTGTCTATAAGGCGAGTGCAGGAAGCGGAAAGACATTTACCCTCGCCACCGAATACATCCGACTGCTCGTAGAGAATCCCACGAGCTACAAGAACATTCTGGCAGTGACCTTCACCAACAAAGCCACTGAGGAGATGAAGATGCGAATCCTCAGTCAGCTGTACGGTATCTGGAAGGGACTGCCCGAGTCGGACAACTATCTGCAGGTGATTGTAGAGAAGACGGGGTATGCCCCAAAGCTCATCAGAGAGCGGGCAGGACAAGGCCTGTCGAACCTGTTGCATAACTACAACTACTTCCGCGTGGAGACCATCGACACCTTCTTCCAGAGTGTGTTGAGGAATATGGCTCGTGAACTCGACCTGACCACCAATCTGAAGATCGGTCTCAACGATGTGCAAGTGGAAGAACTGGCAGTGGACCAGTTGATTGCTGACCTGAGCACTACCGACGTGATGCTGCAGTGGATCCTGAAGTACATCATGGAGAGTATCTCCGACGATAAGTCATGGAACGTCATCAGTCAGATCAAACGCTTCGGGCGTACCATCTTCAAGGACGAATACAAGGAGGTGAGCAAGGCACTGGAGCAAAAGATGGAAGAGAAAGGCTTCTTCGAACGCTATACCACCCAACTCCGGGAGATGAAGAAAGCAGCAGAGGAGCGGATGATCCTGATCGGTGAGAGCTTCTTCGACACCCTGGAGGGCGAGGGCCTCAGCATCGACGATCTAGCGAATAAGAACCGAGGCATCGCAGGATTCTTCCTGAAGTTGCAGAAGGGAGTGTTTGATCCCAGTATCGAGAATGCGACGGTAGCCAACTGTCTCAGTAATCCTGAGAAATGGTGTGCGAAGACTCATCCACAGCGCGACTTCATTCTCTCACTGGCAGAGGGAACCTTAGGCGATATCCTGCGCTATGCGGTAGAAGAGCGCCCCCGTCAGTGGAAACTCTATAAGTCGGCAGACCTCACCCTGCGCCATCTGAACCAGCTCCGGCTGTTGGGCAGCATCGAGAAGAAGGTGAGAGAGCTCAATGAGAACAACAACCGCTTCCTGCTGAGTGATACCCAGCAGCTGTTACATGCCCTGATAGAGGGCAACGACTCACCCTTTATCTTCGAGAAGATCGGTACCCAGCTGGAACACGTGATGATTGACGAGTTCCAGGACACGAGTACGGTGCAGTGGCAGAATTTCCGCGTATTGCTCGACGAGGCGATGAGCCATGAAGACGGTTCCAATCTCATCGTGGGTGACGTGAAGCAGAGCATCTACCGTTGGCGCGCTGGAGACTGGCGTCTGCTGAATGATATCGAGCAGCAGTTCCGTCAGCAGCAGATAGAGACCATCTCCCTGAAGAAAAACTACCGTTCGGAGCGGAACGTCATCACTTTCAACAACCACTTCTTCAGTCATGCGGCAGAGTTGGAGTATCAGGAGCAGCAGGAACTGAATCCCGCAGAGGCGGAACAGTTGAAGAGAGCCTATGCCGACGTGGTGCAGGAGATACCTGAAGGGCGCGAGGCTGCAGGAGAAGTCAGCGTGACGCTCCTGCCTGCAGAAGACTATCAGGAAACAACCCTCCAACAGGTGGCAGACAGCATCAGCACCTTGATAAATCGCGGCGTGCCTCAACAGGAAATCGCTATCTTGGTGCGTGTGAATAATCAGATACCGATGATCGCCCAATACTTCTTGGAACAGATGCCTGAGGTAACGATTGTATCGGATGAAGCTTTCAGACTCGACGCCTCGGTGGCAGTAAACCTCCTGGTATCAGCCCTCAGGCTACTCACCCACCCTGACGATCTGTTGACGAAGGCTGCCATCGTGAAATGCTATCATATCGATGTGCTGAAAGAACAGACGGAAGACAATGAACTCCTGCTGCGTACGAACGATCTGGACCAGCTGTTGCCAGAGACTTTCTTAGCCCAACGGGAGATGCTGCTCACGATGCCGCTCTACGAACTGGCGGAACGTCTGCATGCCATCTTCGAACTGGAGCGACTCAACGAACAGAGTGCCTACGTGTTTGCCTTCTATGATCAGCTTGCCAGTTATGTGAGTGACAACACCGCCGACATCGACTCCTTCCTCGCGGCGTGGGATGAGAGCATCTGTGGCAAGACCATCCAAAGTGAAGAAACCAACGGTGTGAGGATCCTCTCCATCCACAAGTCGAAAGGTCTGGAATATAACTATGTGATCTGTCCGTTCTGCGACTGGCAATTGGAGAAGCAGAGTGGTAACATCCTGTGGTGTCAGCCTGAGGAACAGCCATTCAGCGACCTGCCCATCGCACCAGTGGATTACAGCAGAGGACAGATGATGGGCACTATCTATGAGACCGACTATCTGCATGAACATCTGCAGAACACGGTGGATAATCTGAACCTGCTCTATGTGGCGTTTACCCGTGCAAAGAAAGGACTCTACGTCTTTGGCAAACGGGGAGCAAAAGCTTCGCGCTCCGGACTTATCGAACAGTGTCTGCCCCTTGTGGCTCAGGAGATGCCAGAGGCGATACTATCAGGTATAGAGGATGAGAAGGGGGAACTGCGATTCTCCCTAGCTGGAGAATCTGGAGGTTCTAGAAGTAGTTCTAGAGATTCTAGAAATTCTAGAGATTCTAGATTGACAAGCGAAAATCCTTTCTTGCAACCAGCAGAGCCTATCGCAGTTGATTTCCGCTATATGGAGAGTCAGGTGAATTTCCGTCAGAGTAACCGCAGTCAGGCGTTTATCGAGGCTGATGAGAGTGACGAGATAGAGCGTCTGAACTATATTCAGACAGGTAGCGTGTTGCATCAGATCTTCTCGATGATTCGCACGACGGATGATATCGAGGATGCCCTGAAGCAGTTGCAGTTCGAGGGTGTGCTCTACGATGAGCAGATCACCCCCGAGCGTATCACGGCGATGCTGAGAAAGCGGTTGCAGGATCCCCGCGTAGCAGACTGGTTCTCGCCCCGTTGGAATCTCTTCAACGAGTGTACCATCCTTACGATGGAAGACGGCGAAGTGAAAGAGAGGCGCCCTGACCGTGTGATGACAAACGGGCAACATTGGGTGGTGGTGGATTTCAAGTTCGGTTCCCCAAAACCAGAATACGATGATCAGGTGCGGGAGTATATGGCGTTGATCAAGACGATGCAGCCTGAAGCAGCGGTAAACGGCTATTTATGGTTCGTGTATAGTAACAAAATAGAAGAAGTGGTATGAAGAGTTTTCTCGAAAAGGTTGCAGCGGATTTGTTGAAGAGGTTTGATAACGATCTCTCCCGAGTCGCCGTAGTGTTCCCCAATAAACGTGCATCACTCTTCCTCAATGAGCATCTGGCACGGCTGGCAGGCAAGCCGCTCTGGAGCCCTGCCTATATCACCATCAGCGATCTCTTCCGCAGTCACTCGGAGTTGAAGGTGGCAGACCCTATCCTACTGGTCTGTGAGCTGCATAAGGTCTTCATCGAGGCCACAGGGATGGATGAGACCTTGGATCATTTTTATGGCTGGGGACAACTGCTCCTAGCTGACTTCGACGATCTGGATAAGAACATGGGACCTGCAGACCAGGTGTTCAAGAATCTGCGGGACATCCATGAGCTTGATGACATCTCCTATCTCACCGACGAACAGCGCGAGATGATCAGACGCTTCTTCAGCAACTTCTCCGAGGATCATAACAGTGAGTTGAAACAGCGGTTCCTGAGATTGTGGAGTCGTATTGGCACCATCTATCATCTCTTCAACGAACGATTGGCCAGTCAGCAACTCTGTTATGAGGGAGCACTCTACCGTCAGGTGGTGGAGAATCCAGATATCGGCTTCCGTTACGACACCTATGCCTTCGTGGGCTTCAACCATCTGCAGGAGGTGGAGAAGACCCTCTTCAAGCGGTTAGAACAAGAAGGCAAGGCTATCTTCTATCAGGATACGGAGGAACTGCCACCTGAAACACTGACATACATATCTGCGCCTACGGAAAATATCCAGGCACGTTACGTGAGTCAGTGGCTCACCCCAGAACGCATTGCCGGAGGAAGGAAAACAGCGATTGTACTCTGCGACGAGAAACTGTTGCAGACGGTGATCCACTGTCTGCCAGAGGCTGTAGAGAAGATAAACATCACCACAGGCTATCCCCTGAGTCAGACTGCTGCCGCTACCCTCGTGAGTCAGTTCTTTAATCTGCAGATCAACGGTTTCTCGCTAAAGACAAACGTGTTCAGACGACACTGGCTCGACCTGATGAACCGTCATCCTTATGCAAAGATGATGCCAGCGGACTATGCCAATACTCACTATACAGACAACAGCGCCCTACTACACGCCCTCTTAGGTATCATCCGCCATGTGGCGAAGGATCCCAGTCCGAAGGATCAGTTGACTACTGAGAGTCTGTTCAGGGTCTATACGGTCTTGAACCGTTTGACGGATCTCGTGGATAGCGGTGTGTTAAAGGTGGATATCATCACCCTGCAACGACTCGTGACACAGGTGATACAATCTACGACGATTCCTTTCCACGGTGAACCCGCAGAAGGCATCCAAGTCATGGGTGTGCTCGAGACCCGAAACCTCGACTTCGATCACGTGCTGATGCTCTCGTGTAACGAAGGCAACATGCCACGTGGCGTGAGCGACACCTCATTCATCCCCTATAGCATCAGAAAGGCCTACGGGCTGACAACGGTGGATCACAAGGTTGCCATCTATGAACACTATTTCCATCGCCTGCTGCAAAGGGCTAAGGATGTGACGTTGATCTATAACAACGCCACTAACGACGGACAGACTGGCGAGATGTCGCGTTTCATGCTGCAGCAGATGGTGGAACGCGAAAAGCCTATCCTATACCGTACGCTTCAGGCAGGACAGCTCACGTCACCCAGACATCCGAAAGAGATCCTCAAGACCGACAAGGTGATGAATATCATGAAGCACCTCTTTGCAAAAGAGAACGGCGGCATCAGTCCGACTGCCATCAGCACCTATCTGCGCTGTCAGCTACGCTTCTTCTACCATTATGTGGGTAACCTGATAGAGCCAGAGGATAATGAAGAAGACATGATCGATAACCGCATCTTCGGCAACATCTTCCACAAGGCAGCCCAGACGCTCTATGAAAGGCTGAAGGAGTTGACGGGTAACCATATCACTTCCTTAGTTATCGACGATCTCCTGAAGAGTGCAGTAGAGATTGAGCAGGCTGTGGATGATGCCTTCAGAACCGAACTTTTCCAGATCAGCGACCCCCACCGTAAGGTACCAGCCTACGATGGTCTGCAACTCATCAACAGAGAGGTCATCATCAAATATATCCGTCAGCTGTTAGAGACTGACAGGAAACTCACGCCCTTCAGTATCTTAGGTTTGGAACTACCTGTGAAGATGCCGTTAGACTGGACGATGGTCAGAGGATATATAGACCGTTTAGACAAGATTACGGATCCTGAGACCGGAGAGGAAAGGATTCGTGTGATCGACTATAAGACGGGGGCTAAGAAGCAGAAGGATCTGCCTGATGTGGCAGCCATCTTCGACCCTGCCAACGTGAAGGATCATAGCGACTATTATCTGCAGACCTTCCTCTATAGTCATATCGTGCGCAAGGATACCAATCTGCCTGTCTCCCCTGTCCTGCTCTTTATCCAATATGCAGGCGGCGAAGGCTATGACCCCACCCTGAAACTGGGTAAGGATCCCGTGAGAGATATCGCTACTGCCTCGGATGAGTTTATGCAGCTGCTGACAGAAAAGATGAGCGAGATCTTCTGTCAAGACCTCGCTTTCTCGCCGACAGAGGATCAGGATCGCTGTCGTACCTGTCCCTATCAGATGTTGTGTCGATAACCGATTACTCTTCCATGAGCTTACGATAACGGACACGTTTGGGTTCTTCCAGTCCTAAGCGCTGCGCTTTGTTGGCTTCATATTCAGAGTAATTGCCCTCGAAATAGAACACGTTACCTTCACCTTCAAACGCCAGGATATGTGTGCAGATACGATCCAGGAACCAACGATCGTGGCTGATAATCACGGCACATCCCGCAAAGGCTTCAAGACCTTCTTCAAGCGCGCGTAACGTATTGACATCTATATCGTTAGTAGGTTCATCTAAAAGTAATACATTACCCTCCTGTTTCAGCGCAATCGCCAGGTGCAGACGGTTTCTCTCACCACCTGAGAGCACCCCACATTTCTTCTCCTGATCCGCACCGCTGAAATTGAAACGTGAAAGATAGGCACGAACATTCACATCCTTACCACCCATACGAATCGTCTCGTTGCCGCCACTCACCACCTGATAGACACTCTTCTCTGGATCGATGTCCTTATGCTGCTGATCCACATACGAGAGCTTCACCGTCTCGCCCACATCGAAGGTACCTGCATCAGGGGTATCGAGCCCCATAATCAGTCGGAAGAGGGTTGTCTTGCCTGCTCCGTTAGGACCAATCACACCCACGATACCATTCGGCGGCAGGATGAAGTTCAAGTCGTTGAAGAGCTGCTTCTCTGGGAACGACTTCGCCACATGCTCTGCCATAATCACCTTATTACCAAGGCGCGGACCATTGGGGATGAAGATCTCCAGCTTCTCCTCACGCTCCTTCTGTTCCTCGTTCAACATCTTATCATACGAGTTCAGACGGGCCTTTCCTTTCGCATGACGGGCCTTCGGTGCCATCCTCACCCACTCCAACTCTCTTTCAAGGGTCTTACGACGCTTCGAAGCCGACTTCTCCTCCTGAGCCAAACGCTGCGACTTCTGTTCGAGCCAGGAAGAATAGTTTCCCTTCCAGGGGATACCCTCACCACGATCCAGTTCCAGGATCCACTCTGCCACATCGTCGAGGAAATAGCGGTCGTGGGTCACGGCAATCACCGTACCCTCATACTGCTGCAGATGCTGTTCTAGCCAGTCGATACTCTCTGCATCGAGGTGGTTGGTAGGCTCATCAAGCAACAACACATCAGGTTTCTGAAGCAACAAGCGACACAAAGCCACACGACGGCGCTCACCACCTGAGAGTGTCGTCACGCTCCAATCACCTGGAGGACAGTTCAGGGCTGCCATCGCACGATCCAGTTTCGAGTCCATATTCCAGGCATCCGTCGAGTCGATGACATCCTGCAGCTCTGCCTGACGCGCCATCAGCTTCTCCATCTTATCGGGATCCTCGTAATATTCGGGCAGACCGAACTTCACGTTGATTTCGTCGTACTCCGCCAGTGCATCATACACATGCTGTACACCCTCCATCACATTCTCCTTCACTGTCTTCGTCTCATCGAGAGGGGGATCCTGAGGCAGATACCCCACCGAGTAACCTGGACTCCACACCACATTACCCTGATACTGCTGATCCAGACCCGCAATGATCTTCATCAGTGTAGATTTACCGGCACCGTTCAGGCCGATGATACCGATCTTCGCCCCATAGAAGAAACTGAGGTAAATGTTTTTGAGCACTTGTTTCTGGTTCTGCTGAATGGTCTTGCTCACTCCGACCATCGAGAAAATCACTTTCTTGTCGTCAACTGTTGCCATACTATTGAGTAAATTTCAGATTTTGTGCAAAAATACAAAAAAAAGCCGAAATCTAATACATATCTCATATTTTATTTGTAATTTCGCAGCCAAATTGAGAAAACAGACGAAAAATCGAATGAATAGAGTTGTGATTACAGGCATGGGAATCTGGTCTTGCATCGGTACCAGCCTCGACGAAGTAAGAGACGCCCTTTATGCAGGAAAGAGTGGTATCATCCTCGATCCCGTACGTAAGGAGGCAGGCTTCCGTTCGGGTCTGGTAGGAAATGTGCCAAAGGCTGACCTGAAAGCCCTGCTTCCCCGCAATACGAGAAGTTATATGCACGAAGAAAGCCAGTATGCCTATCTGGCCACCCTGCAGGCTTTGAAGCAGGCAGGTATCGATATGGACTATCTGGAACAGCACGAGGTGGGTATCGTCTATGGTAACGACTCTGCCGTAGAGGCCTGCAGCAAGGCAGTAGATAAGTTCCACCAGATGCACACCAGTCTGGCCTGTGGCAGCGGTTCACTCTTCCAATGTCTGAACTCCACCATCTCGATGAACCTGGCTTGTATCTTCAAGCTGAAGGGCATCAACCAGACTATCTCTGCCGCTTGTGCCTCAGGTTCCCAGAGTATCGGCATGGCAGCCACCCTGATAGCCAATGGCCTGCAGGACTGCATCATTTGTGGCGGTGCTGAGGAAGTGAACCACTTAGGTGTGGTGTCGTTCGATGGCCTGCAGTCGTTCTCCGTACGCGAGGACGCTCCTACGAAAGCCAGTCGTCCCTTTGATAAGGACAGAGACGGTCTCGTGCCCAGCGGTGGAGGTGCCACTCTCATCTTAGAGAGCTACGATCACGCCATCCAGCGAGGTGCGCCGATTCTGGCAGAAGTATTGGGATGGGGTTTCTCAGGCAATGGCGACCATATCTCCACACCTAATATTGAAGGCCCCTCGAAGAGTATGCTCAATGCCCTGAAAAATGCAGGAGTCACACCGCAGGAGATTGGTTATGTGAATGCCCACGCCACAAGTTCACTCATCGGCGACCAGCGCGAGGCACAGGTGATAGCCCGTGTCTTCGGCGACTACAAGGTACCTGTCAGCTCCACCAAGAGTCTCACGGGTCATGAGATGTGGATGGCAGGCGCCAGTGAGGTGATCTACTCCATCCTGATGATGAAGAACGACTTCATGGCAGGCAACCTGAATTTCGAGAACCCTGATGAGGAGACAGCCGTCATCAACGTGCTACCAGAGAGAAAGGAACAGCATTTCGATCTGTTCCTCAGCAACTCATTTGGATTCGGTGGCACGAACTCCACCCTGATTATCAAGAATCTCTAAATAGCATAAATACCAGTTTCATCTACACCTTTGGCAGATGAAACTGGTATTTGTGATCAAACACTTCCTTTACTGTATTGATTTCAAGGAACTTCGTGCCCCCGCCGCCTCCGATGTTTCCACTCAGATAGGCTATACGGTCATCAAGTCCCACATACCCTTTCTGGCGCAACATCCTGACAGCAGCAAGGAACAACTTCTCGTTGTCGATATGCTCTTTCTGATAAACGGGAATCACACCGTAGCTGAGATTCAGAAGACGCTGCAGTTTGTCGTTATAACAGATTGCCAACACAGGATGTGGACCACGGAAGGCAGCCAGCATACGGGCTGTGTTACCTGTCACATTATCGGTAATGATACCCTTCACACCCAGTTTCTCTGTAGCCTGAATCGCACCGAAGGCCATAAACTCACGAATGTCACAGTTTTCCGACAAGGGCACGTCGATGACACCACGCAGACTCAAATCTTTCTCCGCTTGTTCGGCTATAGCCGCCATCGTCTGCACCGCCTCCACAGGATACTTTCCGCTGGCAGTTTCGCCTGAAAGCATCAGGGCATCGGTATGTGAATAGATTGCATTGGCGATATCCGTCACCTCCGCACGGGTCGGACGCGGGTTATTAATCATTGTATGTAACATCTGTGTTGCCACAATCACAGGCTTCTTCGCCATGATACACTTACGGATGATCTGACGCTGGATACCAGGAATCCTTTCGATAGGCACCTCAATACCTAAATCACCACGTGCAATCATGATACCATAAGAAGCCTCGATGATTTCATCGATATTATCCACACCCTCCTGATTCTCAATCTTCGAGATAATCTTGATGTCTGAGTTGAAGGCATCGAGTATCGCCTGTACCGCCCTCACGTCGGCAGCCGAGCGTACAAAGCTATGGGCTATAAACTCGATATCCTGATCAATAGCCAGCATGATGTTCTTTCGATCTTTCTCCGTCAGTGTGGGCAGGGCGATATGCACACCAGGCACATTCACACTCTTATGGGCACCTAGCACACCATCGTTCTGCACTTGTGCAATCACAGCAGGGCCATTGATGCCGATTACCACCATATCCAAGGCACCGTCATCGAAAAGGATGTGACACCCCTCATGCACGTCGGCGGCGAAGTTGGTATAAGAGAGGTTAATCATGTCGTGGGTTGTATCCATCTCCGGACGTCCGAAGATTTTCACAACATCACCTTCTTTATAAGCAATCGGCGCTACACAACCAGTGGTACGCACCTCAGGCCCCTTCGTATCAATAAGGATACCGATATGACGACTCACCGTACGCACATTTCTAATAATCTTCTTGATGCCTTCCTCATCAGCATGGGCGGTGTTCATTCTCACGATATTCATACCCGCCTCGAAAAGATGGCGGATGAAATCCACCTCACAACGACGATCACTAATGCTAGCTACTATTTTTGTCTGTTTCATACAATATTTCCTTAATTTTGTGGTGCAAAGGTACAAAAAAGCGCCCAAAGAATGCCTATTTTTGCCTTTTTTTGAAAAAATTTCGGGAAAAATTTCGGTAATCTACTGAAAATTAGTAACTTTGCAGTCCGAAATCGAGAAAAATCAGATTTTCACATTATTAATATATAGAAGAAATAAAAAATGACCAAGGCAGAAATCATCAACAAAATTGCTGACGAGACAGGTGTTGCCAAGAAAGATGTGGCCACCACTGTCGAAGCTTTTATGGAAGAGATCCGCGTGAGCCTCGCCGACAACAAAGAGAATGTCTATCTCCGTGGTTTCGGTACCTTCCTTGTGAAGCGTCGCGCTCAGAAGACCGCCCGTAACATCTCGAAGAATACGACGATCGTTATCGACGCACACGATTTTCCCTCATTCAAGCCCTCAAAGAGCTTTATTGAGAAGATGAAGTAATTAACAACTTAAATAAATTCTAGAATTATGCCAAACGGAAAGAAAAAGAAGGGCCACAAGATGGCTACTCACAAGCGTAAGAAGAGACTGCGCAAGAACCGTCATAAGAGCAAGTAAGCTTACGTGACATGAGAAACAGAATGAAAGGAGTGTGCCGGCTAATCCATTAACGGATAGCGACACACCCTTTTGAGTTAAACAGACAACCCTACAAGAAAAGCAAGAAGCTAATGACAAGTGAAGTAATCATTGATGTTCAACCGAAAGACATCTCTATTGCGTTGCTCGAAGACAAGCAGCTGGTGGAATACCAGCAGGAGCAACGTACAGTGTCCTTCTCGGTGGGTAACATCTACGTGGCAAAGGTGAAAAAACTGATGCCCGGACTCAATGCCTGCTTCGTCGATGTCGGTGCCGAACGTGTGGCCTTCCTGCATTATCTTGACCTGGGAACTCAATTCAACTCCTACGAGAAGTATCTGAAACAAGTGGTGAGTGACCGCAAGAAACTCTTCCCTATTCAGAAAGCTCACATCCAACCCGAACTGAAGAAAGACGGCAGTATCGCCAACACTTTGAAGGTAGGACAGGAAATACTGGTACAAATTGTCAAGGAACCCATCAACACCAAGGGACCGCGCCTTACATGCGAGCTCAGCTTCGCAGGCCGCTATCTGGTACTGATACCCTTCGATAACGGTGTATCCGTCTCTACCAAAATCAAACGTGGCGAGGAGCGCAGCCGCTTGAAACAGCTCATCCAAAGCATCAAGCCCAAGAACTTCGGTGTCATCGTACGTACGGTAGCAGAAGGTAAACGGGCAGCCGAACTCGATGCAGAGTTGAATATCCTGCTGAAACGTTGGGAAGACACCATCACGAAGGTGCAGAAAACAACTGAACGCCCACAATTATGTTTTGAGGAGGAAACACGGGCCGTTGCACTGCTTCGTGATCTGTTCAATCCCTCTTACGACGGCATCCACGTCAACGACAGCAGTATCTACGACGAAATCAAGAACTACCTGGGGCTCATTGCTCCGGAGAAGAAGGAGATAGTCAAGCTATATAATGGTACAGTACCTATCTTCGACAACTTCAGTGTCACCAAACAGCTGAAGTCAGGCTTTGGGAAGACTGTCAATTACAAACACGGCGCCTACCTCATCATCGAACACACAGAGGCAATGCATGTGGTGGATGTGAACAGCGGAACACGCATTAAAAAGGAGAATAATCAGGAGACCAACGCCCTCGAAACCAATCTGGGAGCCGCCGACGAGCTGGCCCGCCAGTTGCGTCTTAGGGACATGGGGGGCATCATCATCGTTGACTTTATCGACATGAAGTTGCCTGAGGATCGCCAGCTGCTCTACGAGCGCATGTGTAAGAACATGCAGAAAGACAGAGCCAAGCACAATATCCTCCCCCTTTCAAAGTTCGGTCTGATGCAGATTACCCGTCAGCGCGTGCGTCCCGCCATGAGCGTGAATGTAGAAGAGGTGTGTCCTACCTGCTTCGGTAAGGGCACCATCAAATCAAGCATCCTCTTCACAGACACCTTGGAGAATAAAATTGACAACCTGGTCAATAAGATAGGAGTCCGCAGGTTCTACCTGCACGTACATCCTTACGTGGCTGCCTACATCAACAAGGGCATCTTCAGCCTGAAGCGCCAATGGCAGATGAAATATGGACTTGGCATCCATGTGATTCCCTCTCAGAAACTCGCTTTCCTGCAGTATGAGTTCTACGACGATAACCGTCAGTTCATCGACATGCAGGAAGAGATAGAAACGAAATAAGCACGTCTAAAATTTTTAACGCTATGCTCACACTGAAAATCCTATTCTGGGTCTGCTTATTCATCGTATTCTATACCTATATCGGTTATGGGATACTCCTCTACATGATCATCCGATTGAAACGGCTCTTCTGCGGAAAACCACAGAAGACCGTTTTACCGGCTGACGATCAGCTCCCCACGATGACCCTCATGATCTGTGCCTACAATGAGGAAGACGTCGTGGCAGAGAAAATGGAAAACACGCTGGCACTCGATTATCCGAGAGACAAGTTCCGCATCATGTGGGTCACTGACGGCAGCAACGATCGCACCAACGAGCTGCTCGCAGCCTATCCCGAAGTGGATATCGTGTTCAGTCCTGAACGACGCGGCAAGACCGCAGCCTTGAAACATGGACTCCAAGAACTAAAGACCCGTTACGTGGCTTTCACAGATGCCAACACAATGCTCAATCCACAGGCTATGCGCGAGATTGCCCGACTGTTTATGGATCCCACCGTCGGCTGTGTCTCTGGTGAGAAACGTGTAGCTGCCAAAACTGTTGGTGAGATGGCTGCTGAAGGCGAAGGCATCTATTGGCGCTATGAGAGTACGCTCAAGCGCTGGGACAGTGAACTTTACTCGGCGATGGGAGCTGCAGGCGAACTCTACGCCATCGACCCCACCCTTGTCCATGAGGTGCCTAACGAAGCCCTGCTCGACGACTTCATGATGTCGATGCTGATCGTTGCCGACGGTAAACGCATCGCCTACACGCCTGACGCTTATGCCCAGGAATACGGTTCTGCCGACTTGGCAGAAGAGTCAAAGCGCAAACGTCGCATCGCAGCAGGAGGTTTGCAGAGCATCTGGTGGTTGCGCAGCATGCTCAATCCCTTCCGTCAGCCCTTAGTAGCCTTCCAGTACATCAGCCATCGAGTGCTCCGCTGGAGCATCACCCCAATAGCGATGGTTCTTCTGTTGCTTGTCAACATCGCCCTCGTCGTCTTAGGTGCAGACATTATCTTTACAGTCACGCTGCTTTTTCAGGCACTTTTCTATCTGATGGCAGCTGCAGGCTGGCTTCTCAGCCGTTCAGGTCGTCGCAACAAACTGCTTTACACGGCCTATTACTTCGTATTTATGAATCTCAACGTATTCCGTGGCATGGTATATCTGAAGAGCCACCACACTAGCGGTGCATGGGAAAAAGCACGCAGAAGTTAAAAAAAATCTTAATTCCCTTTGTCCTTTCAGGAATTTTTCGTAATTTTGCCACCAATTAGTGAATTTTCGGAATCACACGCTCATGGAAAAGAACGAAAAAGAGATACTTTTACAGAAGTACGCTGAATGCAATCGCAGGTTGATTCTTGCGAACGAACAACTTGCGATAGCCAATCAGAAGCTAAAGGAATACGAGGAGAAGGCTCAGAAGGCAGTGAATGCCAGTAAGATGAAGTCGCTCTTCCTCGCCAACATGAGCCATGAGATCCGTACTCCGCTGAATGCTATCGAAGGTTTCTCGCGTGTTTTGGTAGAAACCGACTCTCAGGAAGACCGTATGAAGTTCTACGAGATTATCGAGAGTAACAACAACCGTCTGCAGAGTCTTGTTAACGAGATCCTCGACCTTTCACGTGTGGAGTCTGGAGAAATTGTGATGAAGAAAGCGACCACCGACCTGAATGAACTTTGTTCGAGCATCAAGAACCTCTTTAAGTTCCGTTGCCCTGATTCCGTGCAGTTGGTTTGGAAAAAACCCTTGATGAGCGTCACCTTCAATACCGATGCCAACCGCTTGACTCAGGTATTCTCCAATCTGATCAGCAATGCCCTGAAGCATACCCCCACGGGTAGCATTACCTACGGCTATCAGATACTCGATGAGGGCTCCAGAATTGAGTTCTTCGTCAAGGATACTGGTTCCGGTATCGCCAAGGAAGACCTCGACCGTATCTTCGAGACCTATGTGTCTCGTGATGCAGAGACCACCAAGAACGGCTATGGTCTTGGATTGCCTCTCTGTAAAATTATCGTCGAGAAGTTGGGTGGCACCATTTCCGTAGAGTCAGAACAAGGCAAGGGTTCCACCTTCCGATTCAACATGCCGTTCGAAGGCACCATCGGCGGTAAGGACACCCAGAAATCCACCACTACTCAGAACAACATGCGCACCATCCGCATCAGCGGCCGTTCCGATGAACGTAATATGAAGAAGATCCTTGTAGCGGAAGATGAGGATAGTAACTACGAGTTAGTAAAGATCGTACTTCAAAAGCGCTATAAGCTCATTCGTGCCCATAATGGTATCGAGGCAGTGACCTTGAATGAAGACGAGCATCCTGACATGATCCTGATGGATATCCGTATGCCGGAGATGAATGGTCTCGATGCCACCCGCATCATTAAGGAGGTATCCAGCGACACGCCTGTTGTCGCTCTCAGTGCCTATGCCTTCGAGGAGAACATTCGCGATGCCAAGGCAGCTGGCTGCGATGACTTTATGGCAAAGCCTTTCAAGGTGGAGAACCTGATTGAGATGGTCAAGAAATATCTTGATGAGTAAATCCATTCCCCTTTATCATACCTAAAAACTTATTCTTATGGGAAAGCTTGCAGTACAGAAATATTTCTCGTTTATGATGCTGATCATCACCTTCCTGCTGATGGTGTTTACCCTCGTCGGTCTCTTCGGAGGTGATGTTCAGCCCGCAGGTAATACAGCCCGCGCCATGTTGGTCTATGCCCTGCCGATGTTGATTATAGGCAACGCGTTTTTCCTCCTCTACTGGCTGGTGATGCGCCGTTTCCACTGGATGCTCATGCCATTGATCACGCTGCTCTGCTGCATCCCCTACATTAGTACGATGTATAAGTTCGGTTCCTTTGATGAGGAAGCCGACAAGCAGCCAGGCTTCAAGATTGCTACCTACAACGTGGCGATGTTCAGCCGAGAGACCACAGGTTTCATGGCACAGGACATCCTCGCTGAGATGAAGCGTCAGAAAGTGGATATTGTCTGCTTCCAAGAGTACAACGACTATGCCGGTGACAAGAAGAACTCCGACTCTTACAAGGATTACTTCCCTTATAGCGCCCGTGGTAAGGACGATATGATTATCTACAGCCGCTATCCCATCAAGCAGACCAAGAACTTCCCCTTCGAGATGACCAACAACAGCGCCATGTGGGCAGATATCGAGATAAAAGGCAACACCTATCGCGTGTATAACGCCCACCTCGAAACTACAGGCATTAACGGCACACTCCACAGAGCCGCCAAGGCCCAGATGCGAGGCAGCGATATCAAGAGCAACGCCGTGTTGGATGCACTTTACGGCAACTATGCCGTAGGTATGATTGCCCGTTCAGGTCAGGCCAACATGCTGGCGATGGACATGCGCGAGTCGGAATTACCCATCATCGTCTGCGGTGACTTCAACGATGTGCCCTACTCCTACGTCTATAACACGATGCTGGGCGACAAGGTAGATGGCTTTAAGGAGTGTGGTAACGGATGGATGAGCACCTTCCGAGGCAACAAGCAGGTACGTATCGACTACATCTTCCACGACCCTGTCCTCGAAGGCCTCACCTATTATAAAAAAGAGCTGAGCTACTCCGACCACTATCCTGTCTTCATGAAGGTCACCCCCAAGAAACAGGAGGAATAAAGATTCCGAGGTAGATACACCATCATTTGCTGGAATTAAATCTAGTACTTGCTACATTTAAATGTAAAAAGTTCTAGAATTAAATCCAGCAAATTTTATTCTTATGCTTGCATATCTCTCGTTTTTTTCGTAATTTTGCACCCTGAATCAGACATATCACTTAATGAATAGTTTATCAACATTTATATCATTATGAAAAAAGTATTATTGTGTTTGCTTACAGCCAGTCTTTTATCCCCTGCTGTAGCACAAGAGAAATTTGAGTTAGGCAAGCCCGACAAGCCTGACTATCGTTACCTCGATGAGTACAAGGCTCTGAAAGAGTACATTGACAATTCAAAGTATCCCAATTTCAAGTTGGGTATAGGAACAACCGTTGATGAGTATCTTAAGAAAGAAACGGTCTATAAGATGACCAACGCTAACTTTAACGAGACTGTTGCTGGTAACGCCATGAAAATGAGCAGTTGCGTAGATGGCAATGGTAACATGAACTTCGATAAAGTGAAAAATTATGTAAATACTGCAACCGAGGCTGGTCTTAGTGTTTATGGCCATACCCTCGCCTGGCACTCACAACAGCCCAAAGGCTGGTTGTTGAAACTCATTGGTGACAAGCCAGACCCCACCTCTGAAGTGGTATATACAGAAGTGGCCAGCAAGGATTTCCGTACGGATAAGTCTGTTGGTTGGAAATCAGAAGAGGCGACTTACGGCTACACCATCACCTTTGATGGTACCGATGGTATGAAGATTCACACAACTAAAATATGTGATAATTTCTGGGATGTGCAGTTCCAGGCCATGACAGATATTATGCTTCAGGCTGGTACAAGTTACAAGATGACCATCACCATTCGCGGAACAGAGAATGGTACGATGCACAGCAAGCTGGGCGATTTTAATTCCGCTTATAGTGATGAGACATGTCCTAACTTTAAATTTACAACCGAATGGACGGATGTAGAAGTTGATTACAAGCCAGTAATGGATAATAACTTCTTGCTGCTTCAGTGTGGCGATTTCTTAGGTGACATCTATATCAAGACCATCAAGTTTGAAGGTTTTCAGGGTAAGATGATCCCACAGACAGCAGAGGAGATGCATGATGCACTTGTTGATGCTATGGATCAGTGGATCAAGGGTATGATGGAAGCCTGTGATGATAAGGTCAAGGCGTGGGATCTTGTCAACGAGGCAATATCCGGCGGTGGCGACGATGGCGAGGGTAACTACGCGCTGCAGCACTCCACAGCTTACAACCCCAGTGGTAATCCCGATGCCACATGGGATGTTGGTGGTGACAATTTCTACTGGCAGGACTATATGGGTGATCTCGACTACGTTCGTCAAGCTTGCCGCTTGGCTCGCAAGTATGGTCCCGAGGATATCAAGCTCTTCATCAACGATTATAACCTCGAGTCTGATTGGGATGATAATGGAAAGGTAAAGTCGCTCGTAGGTTGGATCAAGAAGTGGGAAGCCGACGGCGTGACCAAGATCGACGGTATCGGCACTCAGATGCACATCAACTACTATGATGATGCCAATCTTCTGAAGAGTGCCAAGGAACATATTACCAAGATGTTCGAGATTATGGCTGCAAGTGGAAAACTCTGCCGCGTCAGCGAGATGGATATGGGTTATGTCCGCGGTTCAAATAAATGGGCAGGCTCAGTCAAGACTGAACAACTGACTGAAGCCGAGCACAAGAATATGGCTGATTTCTATGAGTGGATTATCAAAGAGTATCTGCGTATTGTACCATCAGAGCAGCAATGGAGTATCTGTCAGTGGTGTCCTACCGATGCACCTGATTACAGCGGATGGCGCGGTGGCGAGCCTGTAGGCATCTGGGACCTCGACCTCTACCGCAAGCACGTCTATGCCGGTTTCGTGAAAGGTTTAGGCGGAGAAGCTAGCACAGGCATTGGTGAAATAAAGGCCGACAAGACCAATGACGCCTTAAAGGGAATCTATAAGTTCAACGGTGAACGCGTGAATGCTTCATCATCCGACAATCTTCCTTCCGGTATGTATATCATTGACGGCAAGAAGGTGGTGGTTAAGTAAACAGAATCACATCATAAGAGAAGAGGCGTCCCGATTGGAACGCCTCTTCTCTTATATAATAATGTGTATTGACTTAGAAGAACAAGTAGCGGTTGTCAACAACATCGGCCTTCTGGTAGAGCTCCTGGAGGAAGCGACCTGCAGCCTGCATAGCCTGCTGCTGGAGCTGCTGCTCAACCAGCTTCTCGTCGAACTTCGCACCTTGACGCTCTGCCTTCTTCAGAACCTGGAAGAGGTAAGCACCACCGTTACCCTTTACGACGGCCTTGCTGAAGGCACCCTGCTTGCTGGCTGCCACTGCACCAGCGAGAGCGGGCTCACTAGCACCTGTTGCCTGAACGAAGACAGGAGCAGTGAATGTCACCTGATTGACAGAGTCGATGCGGGCACCCTTAGCCTTGGCTGCAGCGATATCAGCAACACCAGCCAACTTTGCCTTGATCTGCTCGAACTTCTTATCACGAAGCACCAGCTGACGAAGAACATCCTTCGCAGATTCGAATGAACGATAACCTACAGGATGAATACCGGTCAGTGCAACAACCAGCAGATTATCATTGTTACCACACTCGTAGAGAGGACTTACCTCACCCTCCTTGGCATCAAAGATCCACTTCATAGCCTCACGGGTAGCACGCAAACCTGCTACGGTGTGCTCAGAGTTGAAGAGATCCTTACGCTCCTGAACATTGAAACCGAACTTAGCGGCATTCTTCTCAAGATCGGCAAGGGTCTTGTTCTCGCTCACATACTGGCTGAACTTATTATAAGCATCGGAATAGGTGCTCTTTGAGAAATCAATGGTGTGCTTGATCACAGCCACATCATACTTCTCGACCATCGCCTTACGGTTGACAACCTGAAGGATGATATTACCCTGAGTGAACTCGAGATTCTTCACGTCGTTCACTGCCAACGCGTTAATGGCATTCAAGTAATTCTTTGACTCCTCGTCCATAGAGTTGCTGTTCTCATACATAGCAGAGGTGAGCCACATGTTCTCGCCAGTCTGACCGTATTTCTTAGCAAGCTCCTCGAAGTTAGCACCAGCCTTCAGTGCGTTATAAACACTATCAGCAGTCTTGTGAGCAGCCTCTGCAGTAGCTCCACCGATCTGGATCTGACGATACTCGATGCTATCAGGCATCATCGTCTTAGAGATAAGCTTCACCACATTCAGCGTGTTGTCACCCTTTGTCTCGAAAGGAGCTGTAGTCTGACCTACAGAGATAGAATCGAGCTTAGCTGCGATGTCATAAGGATAGGCACGCTTAGTAGCTGCAAGCCCTGTATAGGGGAACTGTGACTGAGCCTTGCGAACAACCTCTGCTGGGTTTGCACCGCTCTGGAGCTTCTGTGAAGCTTCGAGCATAGTGGTCATCAGCGCCTTGCGGTCAGCTGCAGAAGCCACCACCTGGAAGCTGACGTACTTAATGTCGCGCGTCTCCACAGTCTGTTTGAACATCTCCTTGTCCTCTTCATACTTAGCTTTCAGGTCCTTATCGTCAATCTTCACATCGTTGTCATTGATAGAAGAATAAGCGAAAGAAGCTAGTTGAATGTCGCTCTCCTGATTCTGACCCTCGAAAGCCATCTTAGTTGAAATGGGGTTAGAGATCAAGCTGTTGGCAATCAGTGCCTGATACTTCTGGGCAAGTGTCTGCTGACGGAGTTGCTTCTCGATGAACTGCCAGTACTTATAAACCTTCTCATAAGACTCTGCGAGCTGAGAGTTTGACAGATTACGCTTGTAGTCAGCAAGGAACTTAGTAAGCATGGTGGCATCGAAACGCCCTGTCTCCTGATTAACGAACGGTGAACGCAGAAGGATGGGATTAGTTCCTTCCTTCATGATGTTCTGCATCTCCTCGTCAGTCACTGTCAGACCGATCTTGTCTGTCTCGTTGGCAATAATCTGCTCGTTGACATACTCGTTCCATACCTCGTCCTTGATGCTGTTGAGCTGCTCCTCAGAGAAGTTATCCACACCCTGGGTCATCTTCAGCACTTCCTGATACTCATCTACCAGAGCCTGGAATTCCTGTACATTGATTTTGTTACCTAACACCTCGCCTACCTGCTGACGCTGCTGGTTCTTGGTTGCTTCACAAGAACGGAAAGCCTCCTCAGCAATGAAGGCGAAAAGGCCAAGGCCGATGATGATCACCAGCGCAACGCCTCTCTTTCTGATTTTTCCTAATGCTGCCATTTTTGACTATTATTTTTTATTGAATTATTTGCTTTTGATTAACACGTGCGCACGTGGATGCGCACAAATCGGGCACAAAATTACAAAATTAAATGCAAACAACGAAATTTTTCGGCAAAAAACCACTCATTCGACTACCTTTAATCGCACCAATTCGATTTTTGTCGCAGTATTCTTGATAATTTTGAACTCATAACCGTCGATTGTGACCACTTCATTGAGTTTTGGGAATGCCTGATATTCATGAAGGATCAGACCTCCAAGTGTCATATATTCATCACTCTCCGGCAGATCGAATTCAAACATCTCATTGATCTTCTCGATCTCAAGTCGGGCAGAGAGTACATATTCATTTTCATTGATCTGCTTAGCCACATGATTAGAGTTGTCGTGTTCATCTTCAATCTCACCTGTAATCTCCTCCATGACATCCTCCAATGAGACCAAGCCGCTGGTGCCACCGAATTCATCCACTACCACTGCCAACGAACGTTTCTGCTGCATAAGCATTCGCATCAGTTTGGAAGCCAGCATCGTCTCTGGCACAAATGAGATGCTACGCACAAGCGTCGTACCAAGACTATTCAGGGTAACATCAGCCTGAGCCGCCGTCAGACGAAACATATCACTGGAGTGAACATAACCCGTGATGTGGTCGATATCCTCATGATAGACAAGGATCTTGCTGTGACCACTCTCAACAAACACCTGCTGAAGACCGCTGATCGTAGTCGTATCCTCAACGGCATCAATCTCCGTTCGAGGTACCATACAATCGCGAACCTTCGTCTCAGAGAAGTCGAGAGCATTCTGGAAGATCTTCACCTCTTCGCCTATCTCATCATCATGAGCGGCATTATCAATACTGCTCTGAACAAGATAATCAAGATCAACCTTGGTAAACTCATGTTCATTGGCATCTTTATTCATGCGGATCCCTATCAGACGGAGCAAGCCTTTCGACAGCAGAGTCGCAAAACGCGAAATGGGATAGAGCACCACATAAAACAGATAAGCCGGTATGGCAAACACGGTAAGAAGTGTATTCGGATTGTTCTTAAAGATAGATTTGGGAAGAAATTCGCCTGTGAAAAGCACAACAAGTGTAGAGAGCAATGTGTCACAAGTCACACGCATGCCGTCGCTCAACGGATAGAAGAGCGTCTCGTCGAAAATCTTCGCAAAGAGGATGCCATAGACCACCAAGGCAATATTATTGCCCACCAGCATCGTAGAGACAAAGTTATTAGGATGCTGATAGAAAAGACTGATGGCCTTCTGAGACAGGCCATTCTTCTCCTTATCCATCTCAGCCAACAGACGGTTACTGGATACAAAAGCGATCTCCATGCCTGAGAAGAAAGCAGAAGCCAACATTGAAATGATAAGCCAGATAATGAGTGTTGTCATTGAGCACTCCTCCTATGTTTTTGTGTTGCAGGACGAAGAACGGGCTCCTCCACCGTCGTGGTATCTGTAGGATCCTGAGGCTGTTCCTCTGCCTTATTCTCGCCCGTCATGTCCTCACGTTCAAAGGATCCCTTTGAATTGCTGACCAAATAATGACGCATCTGTTCATCACTACGGAAATAAGAGCCCTCCATTGAGCGCTCTGGTGTGACAACCTTCGAGAACACATTGGAATAGAGTTCATGCGACATGCCATCCCAATACAGTTCTTCACTGGTATATATCAGTCCGTTGATATTGCGAACACGAACCCTGCCACGTAGATGCCACAATTTCTTCTGATCATAATACCAGGCAGTATCAGCCTGAATATACGCCTGCACATGAAACTTCTCGTCGAACTGTTCAAAGAAGATGCCTTTTTCGAAAGTCCAACGCGACGGATTACGTACAGTATTCACATCCCAACGCTCCGTCACGATGCGGTACTTTATGACGCCAGAATCGCTGATCAGCGTATTGACGCCATAAGATGTCATCATCGAAACAGAGTCACGGTCGTGAATGGCAGGAGCCGTATGCTCTTGCACCTCACTGCTGCAGGCTGTAAACACCGTCAGAATGATTGTAGCAAGGATTAATCGACCTTCCATTTTGCGAACCATCTCTCGTTGAAGGTAAGTCCGATGTTGAGGCGGAATGTATTCTCCTTAACTAGATTAACAGCCGAACGACGACACCATTCTGCACTGATATTAAGAATAGAGCGGTGGTTATAATTGTTCATGATAGGTATGCCGAAACCAAGACTAACATGATACTCTTTGGGACCATCACCATTATTTATATAATAATAAGGTGTAGCATAACCGGCACCGATACGATAGCGAATACGACTGAAGAACTTTACGCTGTTGGCATTAGGTAACCACTCTGCACCAATATTTACACGGTGCATATCCTTCAACAAGCCTGATTTCAACTGATAATCGCTCTTACCATTGCCCTCGTCAACAAACTGTGGCATAACGAGACTACCCCATTTCTGCAACTGGTAATCGACACCCATACGGAATGAGGTGCCATGCTGGTATGCCAGTCCGACACCATAGGTCCAAGGCAATTCGATAGCATTATCGAGCCTATAATACAAGGAGTCGGACTTGCCTGTTGTTGACTTCTTATTGGTAATAATACACTCAGGATCGGCATTTGTGTTATGTCCTAGGCTGACAACCACACCAAGTGTCAGCATATCTTTCATGCTCAACGGCTGTGTAAACTGCATGCCGAGATCGAGTTTATAGTTGCTGACCGATGTGCGATATATCTTCGACAAGGTATTCACATCACTTGAACTGCTGGTTGCCACACCTGTCTCGTTAGTACCCCAGAGATAAGCAAAGTTGAAACCGACGGAGAGTGGTTTGATAATCTGCCATCCTGCACCGATGAAGGCTTGATTCAGACCACCGGATCCTGTATGAGTAGTCTTGATTATAGCATCCACTTCATCAAGCCTTTCCTTTGTATAATAGTTGAAACCAATATTAGAATAAGGCAGGAAACCAAAAGATACACCCACATTCTTGATCAGACGGAAAGAGCCTACGACATAGTCGAAGCCACCACTCTTTCCAGTAACTTTCTCCTGATATTCACGATACTGGGTTATCTGTCCAGATAGACCGGCATCAAAGATAAATGTAAGTGAATCAATAGAAGAATAAGAAGCAGGGTTCATCGGATTGACTTCATTTCCTTTACGGAAACCATAACCTACTCCACCCATACCTTTATTGAAACCCACACTCTGTCCAGCCAGGTCACCTAGACCGAACTGACTATAGGGCGAGTTCGTGCCACTCTGTGCTGAGGCACCCATAGTTGTCAGTGCCATCAGGGCAAGACAACAGAAAGATTTATTCATATTTTGCGCTTTATTTCTATAGAAAATCATTTCAGCCTGCAAAATTATTGAAAAAAATTGGAATAAAATGCTTTTTACTGCAAAATATAAGCTATTTTTGCATCGTGAAACATTTAAAAAAGGATTTTTGTACATTTTTAGGCATCATTTTGATGATACTACCGCTAAAAGCGGTGGCTCAGGATTCAATTCAAACGAATGCGATGGATTCTGTGGAGGTTAGTCTGTTAACATGCTCGCCTCATGAGGAAATCTATAGTCTCTATGGTCATACAGCCCTCAGATGGCATGATCTCAGAAGCGGTGAAGATTTAGCCTTCAATTGGGGTATCTTCAACTTCAAGAAGCCCTATTTCGTTCTGCGTTTTGTGTTTGGACTGACAGACTATGAGTTAGGAGCGATTCCCATGAAATACTTTATGGAAGAGTATCGCAGCGTAGGTAGTAGCGTGACAGAACAGGTGCTCGATATGACGGCTGAAGAGAAACAACGACTCTTCCAGGCACTGATTACAAACCTGCAACCAGATAATAGAATCTACCGCTATAATTACTTCTATGACAATTGCTCCACAAGACCAAGAGACATTATCGAGCAATGCATTAACGGAAAATTGGAATATCCTGAATTAGACGATTTTAACCAATCTTATAGAGAGATTATCAACTCTTGCACTAGCCATCATCCTTGGGCTACTTTTGGTAATAATGTCCTGTTGGGTGTGAAAGCAGATCAAGCTACCACAAGACGACAGCAGGAGTTCCTTCCTCAATTCCTACTTTACGACTTCGATCGTGCCCAAATCTATGCCAATGGCGAATACCGTCAGCTGGTGAAAGCACGTAGGATACTTGTTCCTGCCGGTGTACAGGTGATTGAACAGGATTTTCTGTTCTCACCAACGGAATGTGCCTGCGCCCTGCTGATCCTTTCGATAGCCATCTTGGCATATGAATGGCGGAGAAAAAAGACGTTCCGCTTATGGGACGGGTTGTTAATGGTGGCACAAGGACTGGTGGGACTGTTGCTGTTCGTGATGATATTCTCCCAACACCCTACAACGAGTACCAATCTGCAGATTCTAATGTTCAATCCCCTACCCTTCTTCTTCCTGCCAGCTGTAGCAAGAGGGCGTTCCACCCGTTGGTGGATTATTCTATCTCTATTGTTTGTTCTGTTCATGATTGGCAGTTTCTTCCAGCATTATGCTGAGGGCATGCATATTGTGGCACTATGTTTGCTGCTTAGGTCAGCGATACATTTCAAATTAAAGGCGTGAGAAATCATCTATACCTCTCCATAACGCTACTGGCAGTGCTGGGATGGCATGTAGGAGCACAGGCGCAAGTCGGTACCCGACAGGCACCTAAGCTCGTGGTCAACATCACCATCGACCAGCTCCGTAGTGATTATCTGGAGTCTTTCGCCACCAATTACAGTTCTGAAGGCTTTAAACGGATACTGGAAGAGGGAGCCGTCTTTGAAAATGCCTCATACCCCTTTATTGATCCAGACAGAGCCTCAGCCATTACTACAGTCGTGACTGGTACAACGCCATTTTACCATAGTATCACAGGACAGCAATGGCTCGACAGAAGCAGTCTGCGCCCTGTCAACTGTACAGATGACCAACTGGCAGTGACAACCATCGGCGACGAGCTAAAAATGGCGACAGACGGTGCTGCAAAGATCTTTGCTTTCGCACCTACTCAAGATATGGCGTATCTCTCTGCCAGTCATGCTTCTGACGGAACAGTATGGATTCAACCAAGTAAGAAGAACAAGACCCCGATAAATCAAGACATCACGACCAAGGCACTTGCCTGTGTCAGTGAACAGAAGCTTGGTGTTGACGACACCCCCGATCTACTTAGCCTGAGTTACGATGCAGGGACTTCAGCAGATTCTTACACGCAGTTAGATCAGGCTATTGGTACGCTGATTTCGACTTTAGAAGAACAAATCGGCAAAGAACATTTGTTAGTGGTGCTTACCAGTACTGGCAGTTACACCTCAGAAAAGGATGAATATACCCGTTACCATATTCCTTCGGGCCAGTTCGACATTAAGCGTACTGCAAATCTCCTTAATATGTACTTGGGTGCGCTCTGGGGCCAAGGTCAGTATATAGAGGCCAGCTACAAGAACCAGCTTTTCTATAATCATCAGCTGTTAGAGTCAAAGCGCATCAGCATGACCGATATCATCCAACGTTCACAGGAATTCCTCTGTCAGTTGGCTGGTGTCAAACGAGTCTTTAGCGGTCTGCAACTCATCAACGGTATCAACAGCGACCAACAGAAGGTGCGTAATAGCTATCATCCGCAGCGTTGCGGTGATCTTCTGATAGAAGTGGCTCCTGGCTGGCATATCCAACATGAGGATACGGGTTATGACAAATTGTCACAACTCTCCACTCCATCCTTCCCCATTATTTTCTATGGCGCAGGCATCAAGGCTACCCGCATTCAGACACCTGTCACCACCGACAGGATAGCCCCTACTATTTCCAAGGCTATCCGTATCAGGGCTCCCAATGCCTGCACGTCAGAACCATTGTTTTAGGAAAAACTGAATCATTTATTTGGTTTTTCGCTGATTTTGTGCTACCTTTGCACCCGTTTTTACGTAGTAAACAATAAAAATAAGATAAAAAGATGAATTTCACCAAGATTTTGAAGTCGCTGTTTGGAGACAAATCTTCGCGCGACATGAAACTGATTCAGCCATTTGTGGAGCAGGCAAAAGCCGCTGCAGTAAAGGTAGAATCACTGGATAACAATGCTCTCCGCCAGCGGACGAAGGAGTTGCAGAAGCAGGTTCAAGATTCTGCAAATGCCCAGAGGGCCCGTATCGCTGAACTGAAGGCAACTATCGAGAACACCCCTATTGACGAACGTGCCGATATCTTCGCACAAATCGATAAGATTGAGAAAGAGGTGCTCGACATCTATGAGAAAGCACTTGATGAGGTAATGCCTGAGGTCTTTGCCATCGTGAAAGAGACAGCCCGTCGTTTTGCAGAGAACGAAGAGACTATTGTGACAGCTACGGATTTCGATCGCGAGTTGGCTGCCGATCCCAAGAAGGACTTTATCACGATTGATGGCGACAAGGCTATCTATCATAACCACTGGACCGCAGGTGGTAACGATCTGAAGTGGGAAATGATCCACTATGATGTGCAGCTCTTCGGTGGTACCGTACTCCATCAGGGTAAGATTGCCGAGATGGCGACAGGTGAAGGTAAGACCCTCGTAGCAACTCTCCCTGTCTTCCTGAACGCACTAACAGGTAATGGTGTTCATGTCGTTACTGTGAACGATTATCTGGCAAAGCGTGACTCAGAATGGATGGGGCCGCTCTATATGTTCCATGGTCTGAGCGTTGACTGTATCGACAAGCACCAGCCAAACTCTGAGGCCCGTCGTAAGGCATATCAGGCAGACATCACCTTCGGAACCAACAACGAGTTTGGTTTCGACTATCTGCGTGATAACATGGCCATATCACCTGCCGACCTCGTACAGCGTTCTCATAATTACGCCATCGTCGATGAGGTTGACTCCGTGTTGATCGACGATGCCCGTACGCCATTGATTATCTCTGGTCCCGTGCCTAAGGGAGATGATCAGATGTTTGAGGAGTATCAGCCTCTGGTGGAGCGCCTGGTTGGCGTTCAGCGCCAGTTAGCCACTCAGTATCTGGCAGATGCAAAGAACCTAATCGGTGAAGGCAACAAGCTGATTGAGGCTGGCAACAAGAAAGAGGGACAGGAGAAACTCGATGCAGGTTTCCTCTCTCTTTATCGTTCTCATAAGGCACTGCCGAAGAATAAGCCTCTTATCAAATATCTCTCTGAGGAAGGTATCAAGGCTGGTATGCTGAAGACTGAGGAGATCTATATGGAGAACAACAACCGTCGTATGCCTGAGTGTGTTGAGCCCCTTTTCTTCGTGGTGGATGAGAAACTCAATTCTTGCGACCTGACAGATAAGGGTACGGCTTGGTTGGCTAAGCAGGTAAACGATGCAGAACTCTTCGTCTTGCCAGATATCACTTCTGAACTTTCAGCCCTTGAGGCAGAGACAGGGCTGTCAGACGAGGCACGCCTTGACAAGAAAGATGAATTGCTGAACCACTACGCCATCCAGAGTGAGCGTGTACATACCCTGCAGCAGTTGCTGAAAGCTTACTGTATGTTTAATAAGGACGACGAGTATGTGGTGATCGATGGTGAAGTGAAGATTGTGGATGAGCAGACAGGCCGTATCATGGAGGGACGTCGTTGGAGCGATGGTCTGCACCAGGCTGTAGAGGCCAAGGAGCATGTAAAGGTAGAGGCTGCCACACAGACATTTGCCACCATCACCCTGCAGAACTACTTCCGTATGTATCACAAGTTGGCAGGTATGACAGGTACTGCCATCACAGAGGCTGGTGAATTCTGGGATATCTACAAACTTGATGTGGTAGAGATTCCTACCAATCGTCCTGTGATCCGTAATGATCAGGATGATCGTGTCTATAAGACGGCTCGTGAGAAATATAACGCAGTCATTGATGAGATTGTGAAGATGCGCGAGAGCGGTCGTCCTACGCTGGTAGGTACCACCTCTGTAGAAATCTCTGAGTTGCTGTCGAAGATGCTCTCAATGCGTAAAATCCCTCATCAGGTGCTGAACGCTAAGCTCCACCAGAAGGAGGCAGATATCGTAGCCCTTGCTGGTCAGTCAACCAACGGACTGGGTGCTGTTACTATCGCTACCAACATGGCAGGTCGTGGTACCGATATTAAACTGTCTCCTGAGGTAAAGGCTGCAGGTGGTCTGGCCATTATCGGTACAGAGCGTCACGAGAGCCGTCGCGTCGATCGTCAGTTGCGTGGTCGTGCCGGACGTCAGGGAGACCCAGGTTCTTCTGTCTTCTACGTATCTCTCGAAGACAAGCTGATGCGTCTGTTTGCTTCTGAGCGTATTGCTTCAGTGATGGACCGTCTGGGCTTCAAGGAGGGCGAGATGATTGAGAGTCCGATGATCTCGAAAAGTATTGAGCGCGCCCAGAAGAAGGTTGAGGAGAACAATTTCGGTATCCGTAAGCGTCTGATTGAGTACGATGATGTGATGAACAAGCAGCGTACTGTGATCTACGAGAAGCGTCGTCACGCCCTGATGGGTGAGCGTATCGGTATGGATATCGCTAATATCATCTGGGATCGTGTAGTGAATATCATCGAAAACTCTGGCGACTATCAGGGTTGTAAGGAAGAGTTCCTACATATTCTCGCTATGGAGGTACCTTTCACCAGCGAGGAATATATCAATCAGCCTCGTGAGGTGCTTACGGAGAATGCCTTCCAGGCTGCCATCGGCAATTTCAACCGTCGCACAGAACGTATTCAGACGGTAGCCAATCCGATTATCAAGCAGGTCTATGAGAATCAGGGCCAGATGTATGAGCGCATCATGGTACCTCTCACTGATGGACGCCGTATGTTCAATATTCCCTGTAACCTGAAAGAGGCCTACGAGACAGATTCAAAGTCTGTCGTGAAAGAGTTCGAGAAGAGCATCCTGCTTCACATCATCGATGACTCTTGGAAGGAGAATCTCCGCCAGCTCGATGAACTGAAGCACTCTGTACAGAATGCCAGTTACGAGCAGAAAGACCCGTTACTGATCTTCAAACTGGAAAGTGCCAAGGTGTGGGATGATATGATTAACGAGATGTATAACCGCATCTGTTCGATCCTTACTCGTGCCCAGATTCCAGAGATGCAGCAGCAGGTACAGGAGGCAGCTCCTGAGCAGCGCACCCAGCGTCAGCAATATACAGAGAGTAAGCAGCAGATTGGTGAGGAACAGCTGGTAGATAAGAATCAGCAGGCAGCCGCCCAGCACGACACTCGTGCCCAGCAGCCTCGCACACCAATCACTAAGGACAAGTTGCCTGGCCGTAATGATCCCTGTCCTTGTGGAAGCGGAAAGAAATTCAAAAACTGTCACGGAAAAGGAATAGTATGATTACCATAGCTGATCTAAAGAAATCATTTGGTGAGACCATAGCATGTGATATCCCCTCGTTGACCATCAACGATGGGGATATCCTTGGTTTAGTAGGTAATAACGGTGCTGGTAAGACTACCCTCTTCCGCATGATGCTCGATCTGTTGAAGCCAGATGCCGGCGAGGTGGCACTCGATGGTGTGAACCCTGCAGAATCAGAAGACTGGAAAGCCTCAACGGGTGCCTACATCGACGAGGGATTCCTCATCGACTTCCTCACACCAGAGGAGTACTTTGCCTTCATCGGCAAGATTACTAACATGACACAGGAAGCTGTCGATGAACGCCTCAAGGACTATGAGAAATTGGCTGGTGGCGAAATCTTCGGTCAGAAGAAACTCATTCGTAACCTCTCAGCAGGTAATAAGCAGAAGGTAGGTATCATGTCTGCCCTCTTCAATCGTCCGAAGCTGGTGATCCTCGACGAGCCCTTCAATTTCCTCGATCCCTCATCGCAAAACATCCTGAAGCATGAACTCACGGAATACAATCGCGAGACGAGGGCTACAATACTCATTTCCAGTCATAACCTGCAGCACACCGTTGACATCTCCACACGTATTACCTTGTTGGAGAAAGGCCATATCATCAAAGACATGTCTAACGAAAACGGCAGTGCCAGAGCAGAATTAGAGAACTACTTCGATCAGGATGTAGAGTAACCTATCCCCAAAAGTAGGTATTTTATTGGTCTATGCCGCTTAATGCAACCGCGTTGCAAATTATTTTATATACCTTTGCCTTCGAAATAAATAATTAGCAAATGAAACTGTCAGAACTTAAGACTGGTGAGAAAGGAGTTATCGTAAAGGTACAAGGACATGGTGGATTCCGAAAGCGTATTATCGAAATGGGATTCATCAAAGGAACAGAGGTGGAGGTATTACTCAACGCGCCATTGCAGGATCCTGTAAAATACAAGCTGATGGGCTATGAGGTATCACTGCGCCATCAGGAAGCAGATAATATAGAGGTTGTGTCAGCTGATACACCTATGGAGGAGACGACCTTCAACATCCACCCTGACGATAAGCGCCATGAGGACGACTACATCCATCATGAGGCGATGAAAGAACGCCGTACGATCAACGTAGCGTTGGTAGGTAATCCCAACTGCGGCAAGACATCACTCTTTAACTTCGCCTCTGGTGCCCACGGACATGTGGGTAACTACTCTGGTGTAACTGTCGATGCCACAGAGGCACATGCCTCCATGTTTGGCTATGAGTTCAACCTGACAGACCTGCCTGGCACCTATTCCCTCTCCTGCTATTCGCCAGAAGAACTTTATGTGCGTGAACATCTGACGGAGAAGATGCCTGATGTCGTGATCAATGTGATAGATGCATCAAACCTGGAGCGCAACCTCTACTTGACGACGCAACTGGTGGATATGAACATCCGTATGGTGTGTGCCCTGAACATGTATGATGAGTTTGAGCGTCGTGGAGATCAGGTTAACATCGATACACTCAGCACCCTGTTTGGTATCCCCATGATTCCCACCTCATTCAAGAACGGTACTGGGGTCAAGGAACTCTTCAAGGCAGTGATCCAGGTATATGAGGGTGCCAGTAAGTTCTCGCGTCACCTGCATATCAACTACGGACACGAGATAGAAGACGGTATCAGTCGTATCCAGAAATTCCTGAAAGCCGATGAGCATATCACCCAGCATTACTCCACCCGATACCTGTCGCTGAAACTCTTGGAGCACGACAGTCAGGTGCTCGACTACTTAGGTAAGCACATGCAGGGGGAACAGCGCATGAAGGACTTCCAGACACTGACGAATGAGCGCGATAAAGCCTCCGCACGTGTCAAGGAAGAGACAGGCAATGACTCTGAGACCGCCATCATGGATGCCAAGTACGGTTTTATCCATGGTGCCCTGAAGGAAGCGGAGTTTAAGACTGGAACAAAAGAAGACACCTACAAGACAACCCACAGGATTGACTGGTTGCTCTCGCATAAATACTTAGGCTTCCCCATCTTCTTCCTGTTACTCTACATCATGTTTGAGACCACTTTCACCTTAGGCCAGTATCCGATGGACTGGATTGAGGAAGGTGTGGCTTGGCTTGGCGACAAACTCACGGAGACAATGCCCGATGGTCCGCTGAAAGCAATGCTCGTAGATGGTGTCATCGGAGGTGTAGGCAGTGTGATAGTCTTCCTGCCACAGATCCTAATCCTTTACTTCTTCATCTCACTGATGGAGGACTCAGGCTATATGGCACGAGCCGCCTTCATCATGGATAAGCTGATGCACAAGATGGGACTCCACGGCAAGTCGTTCATTCCTCTGATTATGGGCTTCGGCTGTAACGTGCCTGCTGTGATGGCAACTCGTACGATCGAGAGCCGTCGTTCACGTATCATCACCATGATGATCCTGCCCTTTATGAGTTGTTCGGCTCGCCTACCTATTTATATTATGATAGCAGGCACCTTCTTCTCGCTGCAATACCGTTCATGGGTACTGTTGTCACTCTACGCCGTTGGTATCGCTATGTCTATCATCGTCAGTAAGATCTTCTCATCCTTGGTCATCAAGGGCGAAGACACACCGTTTGTGATGGAACTGCCACCCTATCGCTGGCCGACACCGAAGGCCATCTGGCGTCATACCTGGGAGAAAGGCAAGGAATATCTGAAGAAGATGGGAGGAATCATCCTCGTGGCCTCCATCATCGTATGGGCACTTGGCTACTATCCCCATAACGACTCACTCGACGTGCCGCAGCAGCAGGAACAGAGTTATATAGGACGCATGGGTAAGACCATCGAACCTATCTTCACACCACAGGGTTTCAATTGGAAACTCGATGTGTCCCTGTTGGCAGGTGTTGGAGCCAAAGAGATCGTAGCCTCCACCATCGGAGTGCTCTACAGTGGCGACGACTCCTTTGGCGATGACGATACATTCAGCGATGATACAGAGAAATACACGCATCTGCGCCAGATGATGCTACAGGAAGGCATCACCCCACTGGCTGCCTACGCGTACCTTATATTTATATTGCTCTATTTCCCCTGTATCGCCACCATAGCCGCCATCAAGAACGAGACAGGCTCCTGGCGCTGGGCCCTCTTCGCAGCAGCCTACACCACCCTCGTCGCCTGGATCGCCTCCGCCGCCGTGTTCCAGATTGGCAGATTATTCATTTAACAAATACATAAATAGCCGAAAGCTTGGAACTTTCGGCTATTATTTTAAGAACGGATCACAATCTTTCCGCCCCCAGGCCCAAACACGAAATCACCTATGATGCGCACAGATCTTGGAATGCTCAGTGTCACAAACTGGCGACAACAACCAAAAGCCATCGAACAGATCGTCACTACGCCATCAGGAACGCTATAATTCTCGTCCTTGAAAGTATGGCGGGCAAACAACAGCCTATGCCCATCAAGACTATACCCTATTCCATACTCATCCACACGATACTCCCCTTCATCCTCAAACGCCCACGTCTCTTCATCACGATTCTTGTAATCCTTCGTCCAGAAATAGACCGCCGGCATCAGTTCCTCATTCTCCTCAGGATCTTTGCTAAATACCAATTGCTCATACTCATGCACATGAACCGTCCAAGGAATATGTAGAGTCCCAATCCTGCACCCAATCAATGCCTCTGGCTCAATCTCCTCCACTCCTTCAGGAATCCAGTAAGCCCCCTCCACATTGGCCCCTTTCAGCAATGTTCGCCCATCTGCCGAATACACAAAGCCACAGCTGTCCATCCATAATTGATCATTATTCATCATAAACAATCTCTTTACCTATATACTCTATTCTTTCCATCAGATTCAAAAAGCCGCCCATTTCGAGCTGCCCCCTGGTATAGACCTCATACATATTCTGACGATCATCTGCCCATGTAACAGGCATTTTCCTTAAATCAACACTTTTGAAGAAACACTGCTGTTTTTGTGGCTCCACTTCTCTAATTGTCAATGCGATAGGTTCCCCCAACTCCTCAAACATGTGTTTCAATAGTCTTTCCTCCGCCTCTCGATTCTCTCTATCAGAAAAGTCTTTCAACAAAAAGATAACATTAGCATCAAACTCCTCCCATCTGTCTTTTCCACTCAGATGCATCGATGCAGCATACCCCATATAATACCCATCAGGCTGAATAATCCAAAACTGAGGAACATCCAAACCCTGATTCTTGCAAAACATCTTCAGCCTGTCTTGCAAATCATTCATCCCAAATAGGTCATTGAAAGAGATTGGATCTTCCTGCATTATCTTCAATCTTCTCATTTTGCAAACTCAGGTATCTTACAGAGATAGTCCACACAATCCATGTCCAACCCTCCATCATCGTTTTCATCATCCACAAAACCATTCTTGCGACCATCTTCTAAAACTGTATCTCTAAGAGGCTGTTCGATAGCATCCCACAGCTTATCATACAATTCTGGTGCGCCATCCTCCAATATAGGCATCAAGCCATGTCTTTTACTTGGGCTCTGCTTCACCAACTGTTTAATCAGGGCTATCTCCTGATCACTCAAGTCCACTTCCTCACTCTCAACCTCTACATCCTTATAAGTCAGAGGTACAATCAATTTGAATCTATATACCACGTTTATTACTAATAGTAGCGATTATATTTCAATACCTAATCCAAACTCTTTATTAATGCGCTTCATCTGTCGTCTAAATCTAAAACCATGACGAAAGAAAAGATATTCATTCTTTCCATCAATGGTCTTAACATAATGATGAATCATTTCGTGTACAAGTACTTGCCTGAGGGTTTCCTCAGTCCAATCGACATCAGTTGTTATCCATATCTTACCTTTTCCGTTCTGATTGGTATAGCGACCAAGTGCATTCAACTTGATATAATGACAATCACAAGGGGATAATACACCATCAAAATATCGTTTATTGCACTCCCTATACAGATTCTTTAATATCGTCTTATTTACTTCCATATTAACATACTGTCCACTCAAAGATAAATTTAGACCTTCAATTCGTAGTCTTCACTAATGCTCATAGTGGGGTTAATGTAAATACTCTTATAATAGGAAGAATTACTCAGTTCTTTTTTCAAACGTTATTTTTTCAGTCCTGCAGATTGGCTTTTCTTCATACCAATACTCCGTCAATATACAACTATTACTACCTATTTCCACAAAAACGCCCAAGATGGTATCGCACACAGCTTCTTTGGGTGTATCATCTGTGCAGTATCATCAACAATACACAAACTATATATTTGTCCACCTTTTATGCTTCCTATACCATACTCACTAAACAAGACTTTCTTAGTCTGGTAATCTGGATGTTTTATTTTGATATGCTTGGCACCATTCGCCATATAGACATAATATGCATCATTTTTATACTCGACATCACCAACGACCAAGCCCTCAAATTCCACTCCCTTTTTCAGGGTATTGACTAGCACAAGAGCACAATCATTACCATTGACATCTTTCCTTGGACTCAATGCCGCCATCTGGTCTTTCTCCAACGGCTCGAACTTCTTCACCTCAATGTCTTGAGCATCAACAATAAAAGCAAACGAAGTCCCAATTAACAAACTAAGAAATCTTTTGTTCATTTCTATCGTCTTTTAGGTATATGATTAAAAATACCAATAACCTCATTACGTTTTCCTAATAGTTTAATCATTGAAACAAATCCTCTTTTAGCTTGAATATGCTCAGGGCTTCTCAACAAGATTTCCACTTCATGAATATGTAATCTCAATACAAATCTCTTATCATACGAATCTATTGACAATTTGTTAAGTACATCAAGAATTAGGTCCTTTTCTTCTACCGACAAAGTACTATCAGAAGAAATAAGTTTTTTAAATTTCTTTGCTAACGGTTTCTTATCAAGTGTAATCATATAAAAATAATTTTTTATGTCAAAATCAGTTAAACTAAACTCCTCGTCCTTGGCAAAGCTTTGCCACCAATCTTATCAGGCTGCCAGGTGCGGACATGGATCTGAGTGTTTTCTCGTCCGTAAGTCTCAAATGCCCCATTCAATTGTCCCCACGACTATCTTAGTTAAAGCTTGCGACTTGCTTTAGCATGCCCATTCTTAGCAGCTTTTTCAAACCATTTGCGAGCCGTTTTTGCATCTTGCTTCACTCCTTGGCCCTTTTCGTAACATAACCCTAATTGATATTGAGCATCTGCATAATTCTGCTTTGCAGCCTGTTCAAACCATTTAACAGCTTGTTCATAATCTGGTTTAGGGAAACCCTGTCCGTAATAATAAGATCTTCCAAGATAATATTGTCCTTCAGCCCATTTTCGTTCTGCCGATTTTCTAAACCAAATGACAGCAGAATAATAGTTTTGAGGAATTCCTTGACCTTGATAATAGCATTTCCCTAAGTTACACTGATCTTCCGCATTTCCATCATCCGCTCCTTTCTGAAAATCAGAGGGAATGCTCTTTGATGTAAAAGAAAGTTTGTTGGCACTTACTATTTCTGACAATGACAAAACGTATGTCACATTTGTAACAACCTTTTTTTCTCCATAATCTTCGAAACGTATTTTTAAAGGGTATATTTTTATTGAAGAAATAGTTAATACTTCTGATTTGTCAGGAACAAACACCCAATACTCATTAGTCTTATTTTCAACAGTGCCTACAGCTTCTTTAAAAACCAACCCATCAATTAGGCTTCTTACTTTGATTAGAGCACATGGAATTCCTTTAGAATCAAGCCTTTTATGAGTTCTCGCCTCAACTGATGAGGTACTGCTAAAATTGTCAACAATTATACTCTGAGCCCTCCCAATTAATTGAAAGGCAAGAAGAACAAAAATGATAATAGATCTTTTATTAACCATGTTCTCTTTATTGTAAAAATAGGAGTAAGCCCATAACTTACCCCTATTTTGTTATTATCTCACTTGAACATCAACATTCTCCATTATAGACTTTAAAAGAGACTTTGGCATCGCAGCTTTTACAGTCTCTACAGCTTGATGTGCTTGGGGATGGCCTGCTTTTTCTGCTGCTTCAAAGTATTTTAGAGCTTTTTTAAGATTTTGTTTCACGCCAATCCCAGAAGAGTAGCATGCTCCTAAATTGTATAATGCATCTGCAAAGCCTTTTTCGGCTGCTGCTTCGTATAATTCAATTGCTTTCTTTGGATCCTTGTTTACACCTGTTCCATTAATATAACATGAAGCTAAGAATGACTGTCCTGATGCACACCCTTGAGAAGCAGATTTTTGCAACAAATCAATGGCTTTATTTGTATCTGCTTTCACTCCATTTCCTGTTAAATAGAGATAGGCTAAATTTGCCTGAGCATCTCCGTTTCCTTGCTCTGATGCCTTCTCAAACAATATTTTTGCCTTAGATACATCTTGAGACACTCCAATTCCACTAAGATAATAATAGCCTAAGTTTGATTGCCCTTGCGCATCACCTTCAGATGCACCTTTTTCTGTCCATTCAATGGCTTTTTTCAAGTCCTTCTGTACTCCCCAGCCAGTAGCATAAAAAGAACCGACATTTGTCATAGCCTGCGATAAGCCCTGCTCAGCTGCCTTCAAATACCAATCAAATGCCGTTTTATAGTCCTGCTTTACACCCCAGCCTTGTTGATAACAAATACCCATATGATATTGTGCAAGTTTCTCTCCTTGTTCTATTGCCTTTTGAGTCCACTCCAATCCCTTTTTAATATCTTTCTCAGTACAAATTCCAAAAATATACAAGCTTCCTAACCTTGCTTGTCCGTAAGCACAGTATTGTTCTGCTGATTTTTGATACCAATATTGGGTTTTATCACAATCCTTAGATACTCCTATTCCGAATTGATAACATGTACCCAAATTTCCTTGAGCGACGCCATTTCCAGCTTCGGCTGCTAATTTGTATAACTGGAAAGCCTTATCTCCATCCTTTTCTGTTCCTCTTCCTGTGTTATAACAATTAGCAAGATTGTTTTGGGCAAAGGCAAAACCTTGATCTGCGGATTTTTCATACCATTCAAACGACTTTCTGAAATCAGCAGGAACTCCGAATCCGTATTCATACATTACACCCAATCTGTATTGTGCAAACATATTATTAGCATCTGCAGCTTTTTGTATCAATTCTGTTGCCTTAGAATAATCCTGATCTACACCTTGTCCATAATAATAAAGCATACCTAAATCATATTGAGCGTCAGTATTATTATTGTTTGCCGCCTGTTGATACCATTTGACGGCTGTATCAATATCTTGGTCAACATCTACGCCATTCGCATACATTTTACCCAATTGATATTGAGCATTATTATCACCATTTTCTGCTTTCTTCGAAAGGTCTTCAACAGCCCCTTCTTCCATTTTATTAGCACTAGTTTTCCTGGGAATCAGCGAAAGTTCATAAGTTTTACCGGATTCTACTGATTTGATGCCATAATTTTGAAGAACAATTTCTATTGGGAAATAGTTTTCATGCTTGATTGTAAATTTCTTGGCACCTGAAGCTAAATATATATTGTATCCTGCAGTGAAGAACTCGCTTTCTCCAACAACATAGCTACCTTCGAATTTAACATCAGGTTCATTCAAGAGTACCCTTACCATACCACATAGAGACCCATTAGCATCATTTCTTTGATGTATTTGGGCAGATTGGTCAGAAGGTTTTAACTCCATACTTATAACTTCAAACTCTTGTCCGAAGACGAACATACTACATCCTGTTAAAAAGAATGAAAGAAGGCTTTTCTTTATTTTATTCATAACTACATTTTAAAAAAGTTCTTATAAAAAGCGTAGAAATAGTATATCTTATATTGTCCAAGCGCTATCGTCAGAAGAATTGAAGTCTTCGCTTGCTAATTCAGCTTTTAATGACTCTGCTGTTTGAGACACTGATTCTCCTGCTGTAAAGTCAATACCATCAACATTAGATAAATCTACACTTGCATCAATAGGCGTACCTTCCGCGGTGAAAGTTTTCTGGTAGGCCTCTAATAACTTTTCTTGTTGCTTAAGAGATTTCTTCTGAGCTTTGGCCTCTTTGATATCTTTAGCACTTAACAGCAAACCTCCTGCAGCTCCAACTGCCGCACCTACTGCAGCCCCAGTGCCCTTTCCTGCAGCAAGTCCTCCAAGTGCACCTAAAGCTGCACCACCTCCTACTTTTAATATAATTCGGGTAATGGCTTTATCTATCTTCTTATGCTGTTCTTGAACTGCTTCAGAACTACGTTTGTTTCCAAACTGGTCAACAAGGAATACACGTGTAACAGGGGTTCCATCCTCATTCAGCATGGGAGTCCCATCCTCATTTGTCAATGTAACCTTCTTTGCAGTATAAACAGGGACATTCTCCCACTTTAGAGGTTTTACAACAGAATCGTTATCCAGTGAATCACTTTTGTTCTCAGACGATTCTGTTGATACAGTCTTCTTGAGCTTTTTCAGGAAGCTCTGTGCTTGTACGTTTGAAGATCCTAATGTCAAAAGGAAACCAAGCACGATTGTACATAATACAGTTTTTTTCATAATTTTGGTAATTAAGTTAATTAATAATGATTTAATATGATGCATACATTTTTAATCTGATTCTCCGTTTATTGTAACTGCCCTTTGATTGATTGAGAAGTTCATCAAGATCAAAGTATTGGATTTTAATCTTATCGTCATAGCCAACAGGACGAAAGAAAAGGCCTGCAGGTAAGGATTTTCTATTTAATTGGATATCAGCAATACCATCATTGTCAGACACCCCTAATTGAACAAACTGATTTGAATTGCCTAGAAGTGATTTGAACTTCTTATCACTTTTGTATGAGTTCTGAACGGGAGCTTCTGAACCTGTATATGCCCACACTTCTACTTGTGGTAGTTTTCCAGCTTCAAAAAGTCCAGAATCATTGTTCATCCACCTAACAATCGTAAACCTAACCTCCATTGGGAGATCGTTGATCAGTTCCTCTAGCTGTGCTTTACGGCTTGAATAGAACTCGTTCGGATTGTATCTATTCAGAACTTGAAGATATTCAATACCAGCAGAAGCATATTTTACTAACTCTTCCTGTGAGCCACTGCCCTTTGATTTCATTTCCCTGATTTTTGATAAAGCACCAAGCGTATATTTCTCATAAAGCATACATGTATCACACTGAGCAATATCACTTTGAATCGTAGGGATCAAATCTTTCACAACATCATCAGCAGCCATAGCACCTTCATATGACTGTCGAGCCTCGCCATATTTACGTAAAGCGTATAAACGACTCCCTTCTGCAAGCATAGCGCTACTCTGGGTTACATAGATAGTTCCAAGGTCAGGAATATCAAGTACGACCTTATAGACACACTGACTTTCAATTGGCATATTAAAGACAATCTCACCTGGAGCATAGTTTTCATGACGGAACTTGATCTTTTTTGCGCCTTCTGGTACATATACCTGATATTCACCTGGCTGATATTCATAGTCGCCAACGACCCATCCATCAAACTGCATACCTTTTACAGCAGGGACAACGACACGAATAAGCGCACAATTGACTCCATTGGCATCTGGTCTTGGATGGGTACGTGCAGCCAAGTCATTAGGAAGGTATTCCATCAATTTGACCTTTATTTCTTGACAGTCTGCCGATACTACTATTAGAAAAGAGAATATTAATAAAATATACTTCTTCATATCCACTATCCAAATAATAAATAACTATATTTCAATTATCTTGTTTTTGTTCTTTATTGTCAGAATGAATATCTGCTTTCACAGTATCATTTTCTTCGATCGTACTTTCATCATTATCCTCTGACGCAGAACTTTCATACTCTTCTTCTTCTTCGCGTTCGTCTTCTGTCATATCAGATGCATAATCTTGCTCAGGATTCTCTTTGATTATTGTTGGTGTTGAAGGCGAAGAACTATTACCTCCCTCGCCACTTGCAAGTGCAAGGAACAGAAAGAAAACTACACATAATGCAGATAAAACTAATTTGATAACAACAGACTTCTTTTTCATAAAACTTGATTTTTGAATTTATAAAAATGATTAGACATGACAAGGACACTTATACCTACCAATGTGGCAATAATATATACAACGAAATCGAGAATATCGAAATAACCAGGAACCAGATGATAAAGTTGTAGCAATTCGTGGGAAATAGCGTAAACAGGTAACAGCATTATCAAAAAAATGCATCGATGATAATTGAAATTCCATATCACACCAATCATAAGTATATAGGAAAAAAGCCATAATCCATCTGGTATTGAATAAACAAGGATGTCAGGAAGATTCACTGTACGAAATACATATGCCTGCTTATGAACTACGTATAAAAATGGGAACCATTTGAACATCATAATGCTTTCAGGTCGGAAAAAGACATAAATCATTCCTCCGACAGACAAAGCCATCAATGCTAAAATTATTATAATTGTTTTTATCACGTTCATTTCAGCTTACCAGTCCACTCATCTACTTTCTCACTATTATTCCTATTTCTATAAAACTTTATTAAATTCTTGATGGCAGTCTTATTACCTGATTTAGCAGCCAACTCCCAATAAAATTCTGCTTTATCCATATTTTTAATTTGGGCATATACAGTTCCTAAATTATTATAGGCTTTCATGTAACCCATTTTCCCTGCCTTATTATAATGCTCAATTGCCTTTTCTATGTCTTTTTTAACTCCAAGGCCCTTTTCAAATAAATATCCAATCATACAAATAGATTCTGCATCACCAAGAACAGCACCTTTTTCAAAATACTCTTTTGATTTTTCTGGTTTTTTTTCTGTCCCCTGCCCATTTAAATACATATATCCAAGACGAACAAACTGCTTAAGATTCGAAACGTTTTGAGAGGCTGTTTTATCGTAATAGTAGAATGATGCAGGTTTGTCTGTCTTATACATTAAATCTCCCATCTTCAGATAGATGTCAATAATATTATCTCCAAGTTCCACATCTTTATTTGCCAACCGGAAAAAATATTGATTTGCGATCTCATAATGCTTATTCTCATATTCGTATATACCAACTCGCAAATTTGCATCTGCGCTTAAACCTTCACCAATTTCTTTGTATTTTTCAATAGCTTTTTCTTGATTGGGAAGTCCTGTTTCAAAACCATAATAGATATAATCCGCAATTCTCTCTAACGCCAACGCATTGTCTCTTGATGCTGCTTTAACAAAAAAATCATAGGCTATTTTTCTATCTAAGGGCACCCCGTTTCCCTGATAATATAATTCTCCAAGCCCTGTCAACGAACCAGCAATGCCTTCCTCAATATCATTGTTAGACCTGAATTGGTTACCTTCAATTGCCATCATATAATATTTCTTGGCATTTTCAAAATCCTTAATTGCCACATAATAGTCACCTACAATTTTCATTGATGGGATGTTTCCTTGTTTGGCTGCTAACAGATAAAGACGTAAACGCTCATCGTCATTGTTTGTTGTTCTTTGGGCTAACTGATATGTGGCATCACAATTCCCATTATTTGATGAAATCTTCCAATATTTCATCGCAGCTTGATAGTCAACAGAAGTTCCATAGCCGTTTTCAAAGCAACTAGCTAGCTGGAATTGAGCAATATCATCACCCTTATCAGCCATTTTCTTGTATTCTTTGAATGCTTTTACATAATTCAGACTTTCGCCATTTTGACCTATAAAATAGTTATCGCCCTTACTTACAACATCTATACGAAAGTTCTCTATGCTTACACCCACGCCAATTGATACTTTTGCTCGTGTTTTTTCGTAGTTCCTTTTGTTGACAATAATTTCATAATCTCCAAGCAGAGAAATTGCTTCTCCTGTATTAAATGTTTTCTTTGAAGGAGGTATTGCATTATTTAAACTTATTATCTCAAATTGTGCATTAGATGGATATACAATTCTCAATATTCCACGCATATTGAGATCAACAGAAGAATTTCCTTCAGACAAATCAACATCTTTTGTTTCAGTCCACACATTGCCATCACCCAACATAGCTTCTATGGTGTGAATCCCTGCAGATAGTGTAAATTGTCGTTGGCCTTTTTTTTGTTGTTCCCCATCTATTGTAATAATAGCCTTGTCATCAGTATTAACATTCAATACATATGTGGCTTTACTTGCGAAATGAAGTGATTCTTCTAAAAAAGGTTGGTTTTTTACCTCAATTATACCCTCAACTATTCCAAAACCATTTAATGGCGTAGTAGCTGTATATTTATATTCTCCATTTGGTAATGTCAATGTAAAAACCCCATCATTTGTGTCAAATGTTTGTCCTGCAATATTAATTTGAGCCTTTTTGACATTGCTTTTCAACCTAATATAAGTTTGATTTGTTTGTGGCATCTCTAACACAAGCCGATAGGTGTGCTTACTTTCTATAGGTTGAGGAAATGTAAATTCAAAGGGAATGCATGAAGGATGTAAAATAGTAATCTTCTTAGATTTATCTGCCATATAAACAATATATTCCCCTGGGCGATTTTGTTTGTCAACAATCCACCCATCGAAAATTACGTCCGGCATCGCTATGGAAACCCTAACAACTCCACAAGGTGTTCCATTTATATCTTTGCGTTCCTGAGTACGTGCAATGATGTCATTGGGGATTTCTGAGAACTCTATGACCTTGGGTTGTTGGGCATTGCATAGAATACTCAATGAGAGCATATATATGGCAATAATATATCTCATAATTGTTTTCTAAATGTCGAAATCACTTAAACTAAACACTTCATCCTTTGGAAGAGATTTGCCTCCGATCTTATCAGGTTGCCAAGTACGGACATGAATCTGAGGAGCTGATTCGTTAGTAAAGTCCCATAATAGGAAGAGATAACCATCATCATGGTATTTGCCGCTTGTCCACCCCTGTAAGAGTGTAACACCATAGAAATTTGGATTAACTGGATGACGCATCACTTCTATCTCATCAAATGTCACCTTAATATAACTATTACGGGCAAAAACACCACGCAGATTCTTTATGTATTGCTCTTTTGACTGCTTATTGTATTGAATCTTTTGAGATGTAAAGCCTTCAGCATGTTTCGTGGTTATTACTTTACCAGTAATAATCAAAGCATCGTCACTAAACACCTGATTCAAAAAGTTGATATCTTTCTGATTGTAGGCCGTTCGGAATTGCTCGACATAATCAAGAATCAACTGGCGTCTACGTAAGTCTGTCAATTCAAGATTACTCTTTATGACATTCATGTAGAGGTTCATTGAAATGCTAAGATAGAAGCTCTCAACATTACCCTGCTTATCGAAACTGATGACAGCTTCTTGGTATTCATCTTCTCCAAACTCACGTTCTCCTGTGGGCTTCATCATCAGAGGGATATTGCGAACTTGGTATCCAGAGCCAGTAGTGAGGCAATGTTCAATGATTTCTTCATCTGTACAAACAAATGGAGAGTTCTCCCAAAGCATGGCCATTGACTGCTGGACACGTGTTCCGATATTACCCATTGCCGAGAAGTTGAGGCTACGGCCAGCTTCTTGGGCAGCATTGATCTCTGACAACATACGGCTGACTTCACTTTCAATCTTAGATTTAATGGCAGCATTGTCGATACCGTCAGAAACAGTAAAAGTGACATTGTCAGCTTGACCTTGAATGGCAAACAGCGCCACTATAACAATTAAAAGTAGTTTTCTCATTCCTTTATCATTTTAGCTGGAACCAGATAGCTCCACAATTCTTATAATTTTTGATGTTATCTTCTTTTAGTGTATTCAAATTGTACTGAACAGCACCACTCTTTCTAATCAGAGCAGAAATGTTTCCCTGTTTATCATATACAAATAAGTGACAGTCTTGCCCTTTAGGCATTGTAGCATATTTACCATAGCCATTCAGTTTCCCTTTACTTTTTAATCCATTAATATAAGGTTCCACTTCATAGAAACTTTTTACCTGTTTCATCTGTATTTCCTCAGATGTCAATTGAACAATAGCTTTTTCCTCTTTAGGAGCTTCTTCTGTCACGATGATGGCAGGCGCAACTTCTGTTTGATTCTGACGTGTAGAAGGAGACACCTCGAAAACGGTCACTTCACTTTTATCTGCAACAGGCATAATATCACTCTTCTTGACATAGACAAAGGCACGATACAGTCCACCTCTACGAGTGTCAAGTTGCATGAAATGCTCTTTAGCTTTTACGATACACAATTCTATGCCTTCTGAAGGATGTTGCTTCTGCACCCATTCTCCAACTTGCATCTCCAAAATAGCGCGAGCATTAGTGTATGCCTCGTTTAAATCCTTGGTAGTGGACTCTGCGTAGATATACATCGTATCTCGTTTCACCTTGTTAATACTCTTGTTAACTTCTGCTGCCGTTTGGGCATTAGAAATGGTTACAAGAGAAAAGGTCAAAAACAGAGTAAGAAATATTTTCTTCATTGCCAGATTACTTTTTTATGATTCTCTGTCTCTTGCTGATAAAGCGTTTTCACGTTATGTGTGGGTATGTAGGGCGTCAGTCGAACTTTCAGGACTGCATTCTGATCGTTTACGAACCTATCTGGAATCACCACTGACAGCAAATGATTGAAGCCCAGTTCTTTACATTGGGCAACAACAATTGCCAAAATACCATCCTCACGTTCCTCCTCAACAGCAAAGAATATCTTCATGTTGCATCTTGAACAGTAATTGAGCCATTGTTTCATCGTAATAGAATAATTAATCGTCTTCATGCCATAGACAGACTGGTCGATGTACATACGATAGTCGGCATCTTTAATTAGACCATGGAACAGATTGGCTGCAGAATACTCCAGGAGTGAATCATCTAAAATAGGGATGTAATCTTCGCGTACCTTATTATAATATGTCGCATCGTTCAGACTTTCCAATTCAAACATGTCAGTCTTCATCATGTAGATACTATCTTCAAGTAGCGTCAAATCCACAGGTTTCTCAATAGAGTCTTGGCGCTCAGGTGCAGCCAGAATTCTCTCCTTCAGTTTAAGTTGAGATTCATTTTGCTGCATACCCATTAGCAAATCATACTGAGAAGGAAATACCAATATTATAAAAGGCTCTTCATCCTTAATCCACTGTACTTCATAGTAACGATCGAGCAAATTAATCGAGAAAGGCATGCTATCTGTGACTTGAAACAAATCTGCAGGTTTACCTTTTCTGAAATAGACTTTGTCATCAGCCATCTTGTGCTCTCGTGTTGTCTGTCGTTGATTCGGAAGGTCTATATTAAAATAGCGTTCTACAAAATCCATTACTACCCGATGGGGATAGGCCGCAGCATCGCGTATTTCAGGATTGAACAACTTCAATTGTTGGGCTGGCGAGAACATAGTCCACGCTGCCATAAAAAATACGATGATGCTGCGGTTTAAGACTTGCATATTACTATCTTCCTATTATTACACTACCCTTTACCTGATTATCTGAGCCATACCAGATACCCTGAACCAGGTGCCCGTCAGCCCATTCGCCAATCACATAGTCACCAGCTTCAGCAACACGTTTCTTTGGGTCTTTGCTGTCAATGACATGCGAAGAGGTGAATACCATGCGACCATTCACATCATTAGGCCAAGAACCCTTGAAGGTTGCATAGCCAAGGTTCTTTGAACCAGAAGCTGGCTTAGAAGGCTTTGGCGCAACTGAAACTGGTTCAGCTTTCTTCTCTGCCTCTTGCTTTTTGGCAGCTTCTGCGGCGGCCACAGCGTCGAGACTGTCCTTGATGCGCTGTTGTTCTGCAGCTTCCTGTGCAGCCTTGATGCTGTCAGTATTCTCCTTAACCTCAGGTACAGGTGCTGGCATAGGCTTTTCCTCACTACCTCCGCTAAAAGCGATAATACACCCAATGATAGCCAAAAGGACTACAACACCAGCAATGATTCCGATAAGTTTCTTATTAAGTCCACCACCAGGTTCTGAAGTCTTATTTCCAAAAGGAATTAAATCCTTACCACACTTTTCGCATTTAAAATTTGACTTCTCGGCTTCCTGTATTTGGTCACACATTTCGCAATCTTCATTGCGACACATTCCTTTAATCTTTGTCATATAACTTACAATTCTTTAAGTTCATTATTAAATATTTCTATTGCACGATTTTTGTATTCTGTGTACTTTGGATCAAACTGGTTTCCTTCGCACATGGTAGGTAATATGATTTGCTGAACCACTGCACCAAGTGCCTTGCGTAAAGCTGCTTTCTGGTCATTGCTTCGAGCTTGTTTCTGCAATTCTTTCTCCACCTGTGAAGACAACATCTGATATTTCTTGAAATCATGAGCAAGCACATCAAGACATCCGGCAAAGTCCTTTGAAAGTGGTACCCAGTTGATGTCACTAAAGTCATCTGGAATATTCATTGCATAAAACTTCTCACCTGTGACAGGATTCTGTTGTGGAGTAATCAACTGTAGAGCGAAAGCCAACAACAAAGGTTTCTTCACGTTTTCAAGGATCTCCCTGGAATCCATCTCAAACAAAGGAGGCAATGGCTTCTCAAAACTTTCCGTATGAAGAACCATATTATTCAAAGCTTTCTCTGGAGAAGCCAATAAACGATCATATTTATCTTTTAGGGTCTTCATGTTCTCTAAGAAGCGAAGGGGGAATCCTGAATTTGCACAAACCACTACAATCTGATTTGGTTTATAGTTCTCTGAAAGGTCAGCATCCGGGGACGGTGTGAAACCAGGAACATTCTGTACAAATGCATCTATCAGTTTATTCTTGAATGCCTGGGTGGAATCACTTTCCGCTTTTGGCAAAGCCAACTGCACCATAGTTTGCATAGCAGGTGAGGTTCCTGCAATTATCTTGCCTTTCTCTTCTGGATTGAACTGAACAAATGAACGGGCAGAATTTACAGCATCCTTGACAAATTTTTCAATCTTGTCATCTGAATTCAGTTCAACTTTCAGCTTATCTAGAATATTTACACCAACCATACGGCTCAAGGGGTCATTCTTTGCCGTATCCTCCATTGCAGATCTAGCATTCTTTGTACAAATATCTAATATAATATCTGTAGCAGTATCGTAATCCATAACAGAATACAGGTTGGCAAACGTTCTTTCTCCATCTTCACCAATTCCTTCAATCATCTTGGTGCGAATTTCTGCTGCATTGCTGCTTTGGAACTCCTGATTTATAGCATATTGTTTTGCCAAAGCTTGAACCTTTTCAGGATCGTACTTCTTTATCAGGCCATCCTCTTGGGCTGCATTTAATTGACAACGAGAACCAGCTTGCTTTACAACCTCTGTCAAAATTGCATTCATTTCATCTTTAACTGCCTGAATTCCTTCAATCATATTGCCAAGTTCAATCAATATTTCCTGAAGTAAAGAAACTGCGTAATGATAGGCCTCTATACGAGTAGATGTAATATAGTAATTACACTTAGCTGTCTTATAAGAAGAGAATATCTTAGATGAAGCATTGGTTAGGGCGTCTTTAATCCAACCAATATTGTTCCAAGCGTCATTAGCCTCTTTAATTGCACCAGCCTGTTCACCTAACTCTGCTTCCAATCGTCCAATTTGCTCTTTGAAAGCAGAGATTCTGTCAGAGCAATCTGTACGAAGTAATTGAGCATACTTTTCTATCTCAAGAATACTCTTGCTATCCTTGCTGCCGCTAGCCCATTCTTCAAACAGCAAGCCCTCAATGTGACGACGGATATTTCGAGCATAGGCTTTGAGTTCTTGGCGTTGTATCTCAAAGAATTTCTTAACGCCATGAGCACGGAAACTGTTTGTATAATAATCATCAGCCAGATGTGTAAATTCTGCCAACCACTGCTTCTTCTCGTATTGTTGCTGAACTAGACCAGCATCTTGTTGTGTTCTGTCCTCCCAAGTAAGTGTGAAATCTTTCCAGCGTTTGGTGTGTTGGGATTCTACAATAGGCTTCTGCAACGTTAGATAAGAATTTGACAACTTGAAACGCTCACGATTAGTTGTATTCTTTATCTCATCAACAAAACCTGTTCCAACTTCTTCAAGTGAGCATTCACCATAACCTAAGCCATCCTGCCATAAATTGTATGTTAACTGCCTTGTTGCCTGAATAGCATAAGTATATGAAACAAACTCATCTATTTCGCTTTCTGGATACTCAATACGGGAAATGCCAAATGAAAGGAACTTACGACTACGATTCTTATCACCATTCTGATCTTGCTCTGGGCCAGCACCATCATTCTCACATCCAACAAGTCGGGACATTTTACCAGCTCCATTACCCAAATTGGCAACTACAATGGTTTGGAACATGAAGTCTGCAACAGAAGAAGGAAGGCCTGTACTAATATCTAAGATTTTTCCTGCCTCATTTACATTACTATATAAGTAGGCTGCCTCAAATGATTCACTACCTTGCAATAGCCTTTGAACTTCCTGTGTAAAGACATCTTTCTCACCCGTAACATCAAGGGGATGATAATGTCCTGTACTAATAGCGTTCAATTCTTGGAGTGCTGCATATCCATTTGCCTGATAAAAACCACTATCATGATCTGCAAAAACCATATTCCTCTCAGGGACATATAGGAATAAACGAATCTTAAAAGAATGTGTTGATTCCTGATACGGATAAGACTTACGTATCTGTGATATTGCATCGACTATAGATCCAGAACCTGTACCACCTGCCAAACCTGCACAAATATGGAATGTAACATCATTGTCGCCCGATGATTGTTGTAGTCTACCTACAGCACCTTTTATAACAGAATTGAAATTGGTACTACTGCTTTTATCACTCAAATTGTTTGCAATCAAAATTCTACCAAGCCTACGTCTTTGACCACCAATACCTGCAGTAATCAGTGGTCCCATATGCAGATCTATCAATTGCTTATCTTGCTGATTGATAAAACATTGAAGTCCTGGATACATATTCAGGTTTTGTAACATACTGGCGTTTATGCCATTGATGGATACTTTTTGCGCTTCACCGAGATGGACACTCTTGCCCATTACTTTCCAACCACTTCTGTCGTTTAAGTCTGCAGGTGAGGAATCGACATACACATAGTCCAAAAACACACCATGTTCAGGATCATTACTTCGAAACTCTTCATAAACTCTCTTACGCAGTTCACGTAGCACTTTGCCACCTGTTCCACCTAGTCCAATAATTAAATGATTAGCCATAATATATAAAATTAAAAATCATCATAAACAACTGTCCTGTGAAGATTAGAGGTCTTCTTATTTTTTGTTTTCGACATTGATCTAATCACACAAATGGCGCCAACAATGACAAAGCCTAGACACCATAGGATTCTACGAAAAATGTACCAGCGCATAAAGGAACGAAGCTCGTCTGCCATTGCATGAGGGAGTTGCGCGGCCGTAAAACCAGAAAACTCACCTCCACCTATATAATATTCAAGAATGGGAAACTCGTCTATGATGGTGTCAATGACATCAGAGGCTTGAGGCATGGAGACCATATCTGAAGGAGAATATACACTCTCAACTATGCTCGTAATGCGCTGCTCATATTCATCTGTCATACTGATGATCTTTAATGAACCTACTACCAATACACATTGAAAGGAAAGAAAGAAAAACAAAACAGCACCTATTATATAACTAATGGGCGAGAATGTAGCATCTTTATACCAGCCTTTTATCAAAAAGACGAAAAGAGCCATACAGGCGACTGCGATCAGTACGCCCCAAAATGCACTAGCAAAAGAATACCTTAATATGTCAAACAGTGCCCACATCTTAGATTGTCACATAAAACCTGCTTGGCTCGATTTCAGGCAAATTATAGTTTTAGGTCAGGCATATAAAGAAGTGTGAGCCAAATAGTACTATACTCTCCGTTTGGCTCTGGACTGCCTGAATATGAATATAGAAAACAGCTCACACCCTTGACAGTATATATACATAAGTATATAATCCATCTAGGGAAGAGCGTTTTGTCTATCCCAATATTCAGTGAATTGTCCAGATTCAACGGATGGAACAGCGCTAAACGCTTCTTCAATATGTCTGCCGTCCCTTTCAAGGTACGACGGCACAAAGATAAGAATTATTTAGCAAAAAACGTTCATTGTGAGCTGAATTTTTTGCAAAAGTACTCATTTTTTCCCAAACGGGTGCCGTTTTGACTGCATTTTTAATATAACATCCCACTTGTTTTTTATCTCAATGTCTGGATTTGAACGGTTCCACCTGTGGATGTGATGCGTAACTGTCGGCCGTTGTAGTTCTTGGGATAGAGGACGCAGATGTCGCCTGTGCCTTCCCAGATTTCCTCATTGCCGCTGATTCCTTTTTGCGTCAAAGTGCCGTTGTACCAGATAATCACTGTGCCATGATTAAGACATGAAGAGGGTTGGCTGCCTGTAAAGCGTGCTGAGCCGTAGGTCCAGTCTGCCATTGCGGTTGTCAGTAGGCCGCAGAAGGCAAATAATAACATCATTCGTTTCATATTCACTTTTCTTTTTAGAGGGTTATAATCATCTATTGATTTGCAAAGGTACGAAACAAAGATGAAAAATGGAAGAAACAGCGTAACCATTTCTTCCATTTTGCAATTATTTGTAGATTACTATATCAAGGCTGCAAACTCTTTCAGTTTGATAATGGTCAGCTTGGGCCATGAAACGGTCCTTAAAACATCAAAATGCTTATCATTGGTTACTATGAGTTCTGCATCGGCTGCAATAGCACAATCAACAAACTTATTATCATCAGGATCCTCCGTAATCAGACCAAAATGATAATAGGAATCTTGAAAATAGGTTGTACTCAATCTGGCAATCGCCTCTACTACATTATGTGCAATTTCTTTTGTGGTTTTCCCAGAAAGTATTTCTTCATATTCATTTAGAATCTCTGTATTAACACAGAGCTGTATTTCTCCATTCAATACATTTTGCCATATCTTGTGATATGGGCTATTTGAGGGAAGTGACTGCAAAAGACAGTTTGTATCAAGGACGATTCGTCTCATAGTGATAAGGAGTACGCATGTGTTCTTCACCCCATTTTTCTATCGTGTCATTGCTGATGACACCTTCATCCCACAAAGCATCAATAGCTTTCTGAGCTTTTTTGGCAAAATACTGCGCCAACATATCCCTGAATTCTTTCAATTCTAATTCAGAGTTTATGCTATTGATAGCATTCATGAGCTCCATTTGTGCAATCTGATTGTACGACATATCCTTTCATCTATAAGTTATCGGTGCAAAGATAAGAAATATTTGGCAATGCGCCAAATATTTAGATAGATTTTTATTGTTTGCCGTTATTACGCATTTGGGTGAAGACGGAGGAGACGAGAGACTGGAAACGGGATTCTGTTTCTTGGCGGATGGTGGTCTCTGGGATGCTTGGATATTTCTTGATGAGACGTTCGCTAATCTGAATAGTCTGGTTGTGGAACTCCGTAGAGGCATTGGCCCAGGCTTTACCTGTGGATGGTGTGGGTGAAGGAAAGACAGAATCGCAGAAAGTGGCGATGGTTGAGCGATAGGCTTGATCCATCATACGTTCCAGATCCTCTTTCAGCAGCGTTTGCTCATCTTTCGCTGTCTTCTGCTGCGTTGGTTCGCTTGCAGGAGGTGGGACCATCTGCTGGCGTGTGTCTTGTTGTTCTGTGACGACAGAATCCGATACTATTTTCTCAATGGCAGCAGGCTCGTTCTTTTGATGTGTGAGTAATGCCAAACCTACAGAAAGCAGGGCTGCACAGAAGACAATGGTTGCTACCCAGAGGAAATAGCGACGCTGATGATTGATGGCATGCAGAATCTCCTCTACAGACTGATAACGGTCTTCTGGATACTCAGCAGTGCAGCGGGTTATCACCTTATTATATATGGAGTGGTCTGGTAATAACTCCAGGATTTTACCAAACGCGTAAATATCAGAACGGACATCTACCTTTTCGCCAGCCAATTGTTCTGGGGCTGCAAAGGCGTTGGTATGCCCCTGGGTATCAGCAAAGGTATCTGTATAACAGAAGCCAAGATCAATGAGTTTTACATCATCGTTGATATGGGTAAGCAGGATATTGTCTGGTTTCAGATCAAAATGAAGCACCTGATGACTGTGCAGATATTGCAGAACAGACAATAGCTGACGGACCAGTTTATCTGTATTCTTTCGCTGTTTGAAGTAGTCAGGATTCTTGGCTAATCGTTGTGAAAGCGTCTCCCCATCCACGTATTCCATCAGAATACCGTCTTTGTCGAGTGAGAGATAACGCACCAAGTTGGGATGTTCCAGACGATAGCCAGTTTCGAACTCCTTGAGAAGTGCTTCCTGATAACGGATATCTCCTGCATATTCTGGTTTCAGGCGTTTCAGAAAGTGCAGTTTACCATATAACTTTACACGAAAGGTGTCACAAGTAGCTCCTTGTGTATCCATCTGTTCGATGGCTTCAAAACGTGGCTGGCTATCTGAGAACTGCGAAGCATCCATAGATTAAACGATTTTGATAGACGAAAGACCTGAAACACGACCTGCAGTAAATTGTCCCAACGACTCGCCATTGCGCCAGACGTTCAGCACCAATAAAGGATGATGCAGTACAAAGTTCTGGATTTCCACCTCATCGCCAACCAACAATTTGCTGTTCTCACTCTCCACAACACGATATCTCTGATTGCCGAGATACTGCATCCTTATCCTTCTGTCTGGCAGATAAGCGATTTCCACTTGGGCATCCGGCTGTAGATCAGCAGAGCGGATTTCTTCATCAGAGGAACTAAAGTCGGAGTTTCCTTTGTCCTCAATCTGAGACAACTCTTCCCAATGGGCATAACCTAAGTAACGGGCAATAGCATCAAGGGTACTGGTATGGGGTTCGCGTTCATCCTGTGCAAAGCCCACAAGTCGTTTCAATGTCGTAGCTCCAATACGAACGCCCGTCTTACTCTCAATATCGAGTGACAGGTATTCGCAATCAGAAGGAATCCTCAATGCGTTGCCAGATTTCTCCTTCAGCAGTTGTATGATATGAAATGGTAATCGCATTCTAAATGCAAAAGTAGGCATTATTTTCTAATTTCGAGCAAAAATGGCCCTAAAAAGTTATGAAACGCACTTCAATTCGTTACTTTTCGATCGGTAAAACATAATGAATTGAAGGGCGAAAAGTAATGAATTGGCAGGCAAAAAGTCATGAATTGCGGAGATTTATGATAAAGAATTAATGGAAATTCAAAATCTACTGACATCCGACATAAAATAGTACTTATTTAATTGTAAATCAATTAAATAGTGTTATGTTATACTGACATATATCCGACATATAACCGACATATTACTGACATAAAACCGACATACAGCGCATCAAAATGATATGATATGGAGGTATTAATGGCTCGCAAGGGAGGTCACTAAGATAGACATACGGGATTGCAAGTTTTTCCATTAATGGTAGTTATAAAATTCTCTAGAGAATTTTATAGCTTGGTAGGCTCTCGCAAGATGAGACATTAAGGGTGACTCCAAAATTCTCAAGAGAATTTATAGGCTTGTATTAAGATAAAAATGTGTGAGCTGGCAATGCTGAATGAGCTACCCTTAGTGTGAGCCATTTAGTACTGCTAAATGGCGTTGTTAATAGAAAAATGACGGATTTATGTCAGTAATATGTCGGATATATGTCGGTTTCATGTCAGCAAATAAAAGAAAAACAGTTTTATATTTAACTTATAATCAATGAATTAATTATAAATCTATGTCGGATGTCATTAAGTTTAAGAAAAATCAAATTTATATTTGAATTTCTGCACACTTAATCGTACTCTGAGACTTAGCTCGCGCTCGGCATCATCTCGGAAATATCCAAATAAATTTGGTATTTCTCTCGATTTGCACTATCTTTGGGCTTCGCTCGAAGATACTCACGTTCGAGAAAACTCAAATTATATTTGGTTTTCTGCTCACTTAATCGTACCTTTGTAACCGATATGGAGAAAATCATATTAGGTATTGACCCAGGAACCAACCTGATGGGATATGGGCTGCTGAAGGTGGTGGATGGAAAGGCGCAGATGATCACGATGGGAGTGATCGACCTGCGTAAGTTTCCTGATGCCTACATGAAACTCGGCCATATCTTTGAACGCGTGACTGGTATCATCGATGGGTATCTGCCTGACGAGATGGCTATCGAGGCGCCTTTCTTCGGCAAGAACGTGCAGTCGATGCTAAAGTTGGGTCGGGCCCAGGGTACTGCCATCGCTGCAGCGATCCATCACGGCGTACCCATCCATGAGTATGCACCCATGAAAATCAAGATGGCATTGACTGGCACTGGATCTGCTTCGAAGGAACAGGTGGCCGGCATGCTGCAACGGTTGTTGAAGATTCCCAATGAGGAGATGGGAAAGTTTATGGATGCGACGGATGCGCTGGCTGCTGCCTATTGTCACTACCTGCAGATGGGACGACCTGAGAGTGAGGTAAAGTATCGTGGCTGGAAAGATTTCGTCAGCAAGAATCCAGGAAAAGTGAAAAAATAGTTTTAGTAACGGACTACAGGACTTAAGGACTTTAAGAATGAGTACAATTAATATAAGGAACGCGCGCGCGAGGAAGCCGGAGTGGAGTATGGCAGAGCCTGTGAACTTCACTTTGGAGGAAGGTGAGCATATCGCCATCATAGGTCGAAACGGTTCAGGAAAATCAATGTTTGTGGATATCCTGACGGGGCGCCACCCTGCCTTCCCCAATATGGTGGAGTATGGCTTCGACGAGCCGTATAACAACCTGAAACACATCTCGTTCCGTGATACCTACGGAGGAGATAATGATAAAACATACTTCCTGCAACAACGTTGGAACCAGATGGAAATCGACGAGGAGACGCCCACCGTCGGCAGTAAACTCGAAGAGGCCTACAAACTGGCTGGCGAGGACACACCAGAGCGTCGCGCCCTGCAACAACATATCTATGAACTGTTTCAGCTGGAGCCGTTGCTCGACAAGTATATCATCCTGTTGTCGAGTGGTGAGCTGAGAAAATATAAACTGGCCTCATCGCTCTTCACCAATCCGAAGGTGCTGATCATGGAGAATCCGTTTATCGGACTCGATGCTAATACCAGGGATCAGTTGAAGGCACTGATGACAATGTTAGCCAAGGAACAAGGACTGCAGATGATCCTCGTGCTGGCAAAGACAGACGAGATTCCTGACTTCATCACGCATATCGTTGAGGTAAAGGATATGAAAGTCTTGCCGAAGGTGGAGAACAAGCCCCCTAAGTTAGGGGGCGACAGGGGTCTGAACAATAGAATATTTGACTCTTCAGACCCCCAACCCCCTAACTTAGGGGGCTCAATCATCCGATTCAACCATGTTACTATCAAGTATGGCGAGCGGACGATCCTAAAGGATCTGGACTGGACGGTGCATCAGGGTGAGCACTGGTCGCTGTCAGGACAGAACGGTTCTGGCAAATCTACCCTACTCTCGCTGGTTTGTGCCGACAATCCCCAGAGCTATGCCTGTGACATCTCGCTCTTTGGACATAAACGTGGTTCCGGAGAGAGCATCTGGGATATCAAGCGCCATATCGGCTATGTGTCGCCAGAGATGCATCGCAGCTACAAACAGAATATCCCAGCCCTTCAGATTGTTGCCAGCGGACTGAAAGACTCGGTGGGCCTCTATGTACGTCCGACAGAAGCTGAGAAGGAACAATGCCGTAAATGGCTGACCACCTTTGGCGTAGGTGATCTTGCTGACAGAAGATTCATGGAGATGTCGAGTGGCGAACAGCGACTCGTATTATTGGCAAGGGCATTCGTCAAAGAACCTGATCTGTTGATTCTCGACGAGCCCTTGCATGGTCTGGATGATCTGAATAGGAGAATGGTGAAGGACCTGGTGGATGAATACTGCAAGAATCCAGCTGTGACGCTGATCTACGTGACTCACTACCAGGAGGAACTGCCTCATTGCATTGATCACGCCCTGTTTCTGGAGCGTCACTAACCTTCCAACAGCGTAGCGGTGCGGACACGAGAAAGCGTCTCTGGTGTCATCTGCAGATAACTGGCGATATACACCAACGGCGCACGAAGCACCAACTGAGGCTGATTCTTCACAAGTTTCTGATAACGATCCTGGGCACTCTCAAAGCGAAGCATATCGGCATGATGCTGACTCAGGATCAGCGACTCCTCAAGGATCTTACGATAGAGGATCTGGATGTTCACACTCTTCATGGCCACAGCCTCAAGTTCAGCCTTTGGCAAGGCAATGAGAATGGTGGGCTCTAAAGCCTTGATCTGCAATTTCGTGGGCTGCTCACGGAAGAGGCTCTCAATACACATCACAATACTGTTCTCGGTAGCCATATACTCCGTCAGTTCCTTGTCATTCTTAAAATAGAACTGACGCACCAGACCTTTTACGATCCAGTAAATATTGGTACAGATCTCACCTTCACGAAGAATAAACTCATTCTTCGCAAACTTCATGGGCACCAGGATGCTCTCAAGCATATCGAGCTCCTCGTGTGTCATTGTGCTGTAACGCCGGGCTAATTCACGTGCCACGTCTCTAGTAGTAATGCTAATGTTCGGCATAATTCCAAATTTGGGACCTTTAGTTTTTTAATATGTTATTGATTTCTTAATCAAGTTTCAACACAGCAAGGAAAGCTTTCTGAGGCACTTCCACATTGCCGATCTGCTTCATACGTTTCTTTCCGCGCTTCTGTTTCTCAAGCAACTTACGCTTACGACTCACATCACCGCCATAACACTTGGCAGTCACATCCTTACGTACCTGTTTCACCGTCTCACGGGCGATAATCTTGGCACCGATAGCTGCCTGAATGGCGATATCGAACTGCTGACGGGGGATCAGCTCTTTCAGCTTCTCACACATCCGTCGGCCAAAAGTAACGGCATTGTCCTGATGGGTCAGTGTAGAAAGGGCATCCACAGGCTCACCGTTCAACAGGATATCCAACTTCGCCAGTTTTGAGGGTCGGAAACCATCGATATGGTAATCGAACGAGGCATAACCCTTTGAGATGGACTTCAGTTTGTCGTAGAAGTCGATCACGATCTCACCCAATGGCAGATGGAAATGGAGTTCTACTCGATTACCTGACACATACTGCTGATCAATCAGTTCACCACGCTTATCGAGACATAGCGTCATAATAGGACCGATATAGTCGGCTGCCGTAATGATAGACGCACGGATATAAGGTTCCTCAATATGTTCAATCATCGTCAGATCAGGCAGTCCAGATGGATTATGCACCTCCTTCACCTCACCCTGTTTGGTGTAGCACATATAGGACACGTTAGGCACTGTGGTGATGACATCCATATCAAACTCACGATCGAGACGTTCCTGCACAATCTCCATGTGAAGCAGGCCGAGGAATCCACAGCGGAAGCCGAAGCCCAAAGCCACAGAGCTCTCTGGTGTGAATGTCAGCGAGGCATCATTCAACTGCAACTTCTCCAAAGAGGCACGCAGATTCTCGTAATCCGTAGGATCGATGGGATAGACACCAGCAAACACCATCGGTTTCACTTCCTGGAAACCCTCAATGGCTGAACTACAAGGATTGGCGACCTGAGTGATGGTATCACCCACCTTCACTTCCTTGGAGTTCTTGATACCACTGATGATATAGCCCACATCGCCAGTGCGCAGTTCCTTGCGTGGAATCATATCCATCTTCAGCACACCAATCTCATCGGCATCATATTCCATCCCCGTATTGAAGAACTTCACGTGATCGCCTGCATGAATGGTACCATTCACTATCTTAAAGTAAGCGATGATACCACGGAAGGAGTTGAAGACAGAGTCGAAGATCAAAGCCTGCAACGGTGCTTTCTCGTCACCCTCCGGATGAGGAATACGCTCCACGACGGCATTCAGAATATCCTCAACACCTTCGCCCGTCTTTCCTGACGCACGGATGATGTCAGAACGATCACAACCAATCAGGTCGATAATCTCATCTTCCACCTCATCAGGCATAGCAGAAGGCATATCTATCTTATTGATGACAGGAATAATCTCCAGATCATGATCGATAGCCATATACAGATTGGAGATGGTCTGAGCCTGAACACCCTGTGTGGCATCCACTACCAACAATGCACCCTCACAGGCAGCAATAGAACGGGACACCTCATAGGAGAAATCCACATGTCCTGGTGTATCAATCAGGTTCAGGATATACTTTTCGCCTTGATACGTATATTCCATCTGGATCGCATGACTCTTAATGGTAATACCACGTTCACGCTCTAACTCCATATCATCCAGCATCTGACCTTCGGTCACTTGAATGGTCTTAGTGAATTCCAATAAACGATCTGCCAAGGTTGACTTACCATGGTCTATATGTGCGATGATACAGAAGTTTCTTATATGGTCCATCAGTTTATACAAGTACTTTTAAGTTGCAAAGATACAATTTTTTTATCGGAAAATAGATATTTTTGCTTTTTTTTGTATCTTTGCACCCAAAAATAGCATTCATTATGAAAAAGTTTTGGATATTAGCCGCAATTTGCACCCTTTTGGTGGGATGTCGAGAGTCTTTGGAAGACCGCTGTGCCCGCGAGGCAAAAGAATACACCGAGAAAAACTGTCCCATGAGAATGGACAAGAACATCATTCTTGACAGTATGGCCTTCGAGCGCGATACGCACACCTTACATTATTATTACACACTGACAGACTTTGCTGATCAGGACGGTATCATGGAAAAGGTAGATGCCAGAGGCGCTCTGAAAGAAGAGCTGAAGAACTCCACCAACCTGCGTGTCTATAAAGAGAACAAGTATCGTTTTGCCTACACCTATCGTTCGGAAAAGGATCCGAAGAAGATTAGGCTGGAAGTGGTTTTCACAGATAAAGACTATTAATCCCCGCCGGATGGCGGGGATTAAGCTCTTTACTCAGGTTTCATGTTTGTATAAACCGTCTGGACATCGTCGAAATCTTCAAGTTTCTCAACCATCTTATCGATAGACTCACGCTGTTCTGGCGTAACATCTTTCAGGTCGTTGGGGATACGAGTAAACTCAGCGCCTGTCACCTCGAAACCGTTTTCCTCCAGATGCTTCTGGATAGCACCAAAGCTTGTAGGATCGGCATAGATGGTGATGCTGTTCTCTTCCTCATCCTCATCATACTCATCCTCCACTCCATAGTCAATAAGATCGAGAATCATCTCGTCCATATCCAGCCCATCCTTCTTCTTGAAAGTGAACACAGCCTTGTGGTCGAACAGGAACGAAAGTGAACCCTGTGTACCCAGGTTACCATTAAACTTGTTGAATACTGAACGGACGTCACCTACCGTACGGGTGGTGTTGTCAGTCAGTGTCTCCACGAAGATGGCAATTCCGTGAGGGCCATATCCCTCATAAGTTACCTCTTTGTAGTCACTCTGGTCTTTACCCATAGCGTTCTTGATGGCACGCTCGATGTTATCCTTCGGCATGTTCTCACGCTTAGCGTTGGCAATGATAGCACGCAGTGCAGGGTTGTTCTCCGGCTCTGGACCGCCAGCCTTCACAGCAATAGCGATCTGCTTACCAATCTTTGTAAATGTCTTGGCCATGTGGCCCCATCGCTTCAGCTTCGTAGCTTTACGATATTCAAATGCTCTTCCCATTGGATTACTTTTTTTATTGTTTTACCTTTTTACTTTTTTACCTTTAGCGCAGTTCTGCATTCAGTTGCTTCTTGATGTTAGTGATGAGTTTCTGCATGATGGCATCGATTTGCTTGTCACCCATCGTCTTCTCCTCATCCTGAAGGATGAAGTTCACAGCGTATGATTTCTTACCAGCAGGCAACTTGTCACCCTCATAGACATCGAAGAGTTCTACCTTCTTCAGGAACTTCTTCTCAGTCTGACGGGCAATCTGCTCAATCTGTGCAAACTCCACACTGTTGTCAACCAGCAGTGCCAAGTCTCGACTCACTGCAGGGAACTTAGAGATCTCTGTATAAAGCACCTCATTCTTTTTGATCACCTTCATCAGCGCCGTCCAGTTCATCTCAGCATAATACACAGGATTGTCAAGACCGAACTGCTTCTGCAACTTCTTCGTGATGATACCCATCTCCACGAGTTTCTTTCCACCTCGGTTCTCGATGGTAAGGCCACTGGAGAAGATATCGTTCTCTGACTTCTTGCGAACAGTCATACCAGGCTTCACACCGATACGACGGAGAATGTTCTCCACATAGGCACTCAGCTCATAGAAGGTGGAATCTTCATTCTTGTGAGCCCAGGAGCCTTCTACACGTTTACCAGTTACCCAGAGTGCGGCATGATTCTGTTCCTTATAAGCTTGCATCGGATCGTCATCATTCTTCTTCTCCGGATCGAAAGTATAGACATTTCCGAACTCGAAGAAACGCAGGTTCTGGCGCTTGCGGTTCACATTGTGCTGAATACTTTCAAGACCACCGAACAGCAAGGTCTGACGCATCACGTTCAGATCGCTGGAGAGTGGATTCATAATATGTACCAGCGTGTTCAGTTTGTCACCGTAGTACGACGACTTTGTCAAAGAGTTGTTCAATATCTCATTGAAGCCCTCACCTACCAGCTGCTCACTTACCAGATTAGCCAGTTTGTGTTTACGATCTTCATCGCCCTTGATCACAAGTGAACTCTTCAGCTGCGTAGGAATCTCCACATTATTATATCCATAGATACGCAGGATATCCTCTACCACATCGCAAGGACGAGTCACATCTACACGATAAGCAGGAATCTCAAGAGTAAGGCCCTGTACATTCTCGAACTTGACTTCCATGTCGAGTGCACGACAGAGATACTTAATGACACCAGGCGTGAGAGCCTTTCCTATCAGATTGTTCACATACTCAAAACTGAGTTCGACAACTGCATTCTTGATAGGCTCAGGATAGACATCAACGATATCCATCGACACCTTACCACCAGCCAGTTCCTGACAGAGGATGGCAGCCTGCTGAAGTGCGTAGATTGTACCATTGGGATCTATACCGCGCTCAAAACGGAAGCTGGCATCTGTGCTCAGGCCATGACGGCGGGCACTCTTACGAATCCATGTAGGATGGAAGTAGGCACTCTCAAGCACCACATTCTTCGTTGTTTCGTAGGTACCACTACCCTTTCCTCCAAACACGCCGGCAATACACATAGGATCCTCGGCATTGCAGATAGCCAGGTCGCGATCAGAGAGTTTATGATCCACACCATCGAGAGTCTGGAAAGGTGTGCCATCAGGCATCGTCTTCACCACAATCTTATGTCCTTTCACCATGTCTGCATCAAAGCAATGCAGAGGCTGACCATAGGCCATCATGATATAATTGGTGATATCAACGATATTGTTGATCGGACGCAGACCAATCGTTGTCAGTTTATTCTTCAGCCAATCGGGTGACTCCTTCACCTCACAATCAGTGATGCTGACACAGGCATAACGCTTGCAGGCCTCCTGATTCTCAATCACCACCTCTACAGGCAGATCGTGGTTGTCAACTTTGAACTTCGAACAGTCAGGACGATGCATCTTTGTCTCATAGCCATTGCTCAACAGCCAGGCATAGAGATCGCGGGCTACACCCCAGTGACTCAAGCCATCAGCACGGTTTGCCGTGATGTCAACCTCGATGAGCCAGTCGCTCTCCAGATGATAATACTCTGCAGCAGGTGTACCAACCACTGCATCCTCAGGCAGTACGATAATACCAGAATGGTCATTGCCAACGCCGATCTCATCCTCTGCACAGATCATACCGTTCGACTCTACACCACGGAGTTTAGACTTCTTGATGACAAACTCCTGGTCGCCATCGTAAAGCACGCAACCCAGATCAGCTACAATCACCTTTTGGCCTGCAGCTACATTAGGCGCACCACACACGATCTGTGAAGGCTCGCCTTTGCCTAAGTCAACTGTTGTTACATGCAGGTGATCACTATTGGGATGAGGCTCACAGGTAAGTACCTTACCCACATAGAGTCCTTTCAGACCACCCTTAATACTTTGTACTTCTTCCAATGCGTCAACCTCCAGACCTGTCGATGTCAGTGCGTCACACACCTGCTGAGCCGTCAGGTCGAAATCAACGTATTCCTTCAACCATTTGTAGGAAATATTCATTATACCGATTTTTTAGTAATTACTAACTTGTGAAATTTCAGCGTGCAAAGGTACTAAAAAATCGGTATATACACAAATTTTTCTTGAGAAAACTACTCAATACTCTTCATTAAGAAATCTACAGCCCCGTTTATGCCGAACTGACGGACGTCGAGAGAGATGTCATAGTTACGAGCATCTGTCCAGTCCTTTCCCGTGAAAGTCTTTGTATAAAGCTCTCGACTATAATCGTTATCCACCACCATAGCAGCCGCATCATTAAGGGGAAGACCATACTTCTCTGCGATCCTGCGTTTGCGGCAATCTTCGGATGAATGGATAAAAATTTTCAAGGCATTGGGATGATCCTCAAAGATATGGAAACCACAACGACCAACCAGCACACACGACTCCTGTTCTGCAATCTTTCTGATAGCGATGGCCTGGGCCTCGAATAGTGCACGTGAGGTTTCGTCATGTTCCTGACCGTCATACTCTGCCTTATTCATATAGGTACGATAAAAGTTGGTAAAATCGTCGCGCCACAAAGGATTTCGGGCTGCAATGCGTTCCATGGCATCCTCCACAACAGGAATACGTTTGGCAACTTCATTCAGGATTTGCTTATCGAGCAGTTTGACATTGAGGCGACGTGCCAACTCTGCTCCAATCTCATGTCCGCCTGTACCAAACTGGCGGCTGATGGTTATCACGAATTGTTCTTCTCTATTCATAGTGCTCCATTTTTATTAGTTAAACATTGATGCCACAAAGATACAAAAAAGATTTGGAAGTTCCAAATCTTTTAGCAATTTTTTTTGTTAGTCCTGTAGTCCGTAACCAGAAATATACTGTGCAGCGGCTTCAGCGCAACGTTCTCCATCAACACCTGCTGAAACGATACCACCAGCATAACCAGCTCCTTCACCGCATGGGAACAGTCCTTGGACACGTATGTGTTGCAATGTTTCACGATCCCTAACGATTCTTATCGGACTACTTGTTCTGGTCTCAACTGCTATCAGTACAGCCTCGTTAGTCAGGAAGCCGTGTGCCTGACGTCCAAACACCTTAAAACCTTCCTGCAGACGTTTGGAGATCATCTTTGGCATCCAAAAGTGTAAAGGACTGGATACCAACCCTGGAGCATAGGATGATTTAGGCATATCATAGCTGAGCTTACCATTCACAAAATCTGCCATCCGTTGGGCTGGTGCCGTCTGTTTCATATTTCCCTGCTGCCAACACAACTTCTCCAGTTCTTCCTGAAACGCCATCACCTTTAGCTCTTCACTTCTCACTTCTTCATTTCTCAATTCTATGTCCTCTGGTCTTACTTCAACCACCATACCAGAGTTACTCCAAGCCGTTCCTCGGCTGGCAGGACTCATACCATTCACTACGATCTGCTCCTTATCCGTAGCTGCTGGAATCACGAAGCCACCAGGACACATACAGAAAGAATAAACACCACGCCCATCCACCTGAGTCACCATGGAGTACTCAGCTGCAGGCAGATATTTTCCTCGACCTTGCTTCGAATGATATTGGATCTGATCAATCAAATGCGACGGATGCTCTAATCTAACACCGACAGCAATGCCCTTCGCCTCAATCTCTATCTTTGCTTCAGACAGATATCTGTAAACATCTCTGGCAGAATGACCTGTAGCGAGAATCACCGGACCGCGATACTCCTTATCAGCCACACAGCCCACAACTTTATCACCATCAACAATCAGTTGGGTCATCTTGGTCTGGAAATGCACTTCGCCACCACTATTAATAATAGTATGGCGCATCGCCTCAATCACTTTTGGCAACCTGTCAGTACCGATATGTGGGTGGGCATCTGCAAGAATAGCAGTTGAAGCGCCATGCTGGCAGAACACATTTAATATCTTATCCGTATTACCACGTTTCTTACTGCGGGTATAGAGTTTGCCGTCCGAGTAAGCACCAGCCCCACCCTCACCAAAACAGTAATTACTCTCAGCATCCACCTTCTGTGTCTTAGTGATATTAGCCAGGTCTTTCTTTCGCTCATGCACATCCTTACCTCTTTCCAAGACGATAGGCCTTAATCCAAGTTCTATCAATCGCAATGCAGCAAATAAGCCACCAGGACCTGCACCCACCACAATCACCTGTGGACGTCCCTCAACATTCGGATAGTCTGTTCTGACATATGCATCATCATGTGGAAGCTCGTTCACATACACCCTCACCTTCAGATTCACAAAGATCTGCCGTTGACGGGCATCGATGCTTCGTTTCAGAATCCGCACCCCCTGAATCGTCCGCACGTCGAATCCATATTCATCAGCCAGCCAACTTTTTAGCCTATCTTCCTGTGCTGCCACTTCAGGCACTACACGTATCTGATAATCATCTGTCATATCTCAATTTTTGGCAAAGGTACGAAGAAATTTTGAGAAAAACGATGGCAGAATCAAAAAAAAGCACTATCTTTGCACCGCCGTTGGAGAAGTCCCCCATTGTAGCAGGGGTACCGGCGGTAAGATAAATTGCATAGAAATATGAAAGTAATGAAATTCGGCGGAACGTCCGTAGGTTCCGTAAAAAGCATTCTTAGCTTGAAGAAAATTGTGGAGGCAGAGGCTCGGACGCAACCTGTCATTGTAGTAGTAAGCGCACTCGACGGCATCACAGACAAACTGATTGCCACGTCGCAGATGGCCAAACAGGGCGACGAGCACTATCGCGAGGAATTCGACGCGATGGTAAAGCGCCACCACCAGATGATAGACACTATCATCACTGACGACAAAAAGCGCGTAGATTTATTTAATAATGTAGATCAGCTTTTCGACCAGTTGAAGAGTATCTTCTATGGTGTTTACCTGATTCACGATTTGTCGAGAAAAACAGAAGATACGATTGTATCTTATGGTGAACGACTCAGTTCGCACATCGTGGCTGCTATGGTAAAGAACGGTATCCGTATGAATGCCCGCGACTTTATCCGCACGGAGAAGAAACAGGGCAAGCATGTGATTGATGCAGACCTGACTACCCAACTGGTAAAAGAGACATTCAAGGAGCTGAACAACAATCAGATTTACGTCGTTCCAGGATTCGTGGCTCGCGATCGTGATAGCCATGAAACGACCAACTTGGGTCGTGGTGGTTCTGACTACACAGCATCCATTATTGCTGCTGTGCTCAATGCCGAGGTACTTGAAATCTGGACGGATGTGGATGGTTTCATGACAGCTGATCCCAAAGTAATCAAGAGTGCATATACTATCAACGAACTTTCGTACGTAGAGGCGATGGAGCTTTGTAACTTCGGTGCAAAAGTGATATATCCGCCAACCATCTATCCCGTCTGCGTCAAGAATATACCTATTAAGGTGAAGAACACCTTCAACCCCGAACACCCAGGAACCCTGATTAAGGCTAAGATTGAGGATGACAACAAGCCCATCAAGGGTATCTCAAGCATTAAGGGTACCTCACTGATTACAGTGACAGGTCTCTCGATGGTAGGTGTGATAGGTGTGAACCGCCGTATCTTCACCACACTAGCCAATAAGGGTATCTCTGTCTTTATGGTATCTCAGGCTTCATCAGAGAACTCTACCTCTATCGGTGTGAGAGACGAGGATGCTGCAGCTGCTGCAGAAGTATTGAATGCAGAGTTTGCCAAGGAGATTGAGACAGGTGCCATGTTCCCCATGCAGGTAGAGAGTGGTCTCGCCACTATCGCCATCGTAGGTGAGAACATGAAGCAGACACCAGGTATCGCTGGTAAACTGTTTGGTACACTCGGTCGTTCAGGTATCTCTGTGATTGCCTGTGCCCAGGGTGCATCAGAGACTAATATCTCATTTGTTGTTGACGGTAAGTTCCTGCGTAAGTCACTCAACGTACTTCACGACTCGTTCTTCCTGTCGGAATACAAAGTGCTCAACCTCTTCATCTGTGGTATCGGCACCGTTGGCGGTATGTTACTTGAGCAGATTCGCACCCAGCAGCAGTTCCTCATGCAGTCACGCCGTCTGAAACTGAACGTGGTGGGAATCTCGGATGTGGACAACTTCGTATTGGATCGCGATGGTATCGATCTTGATAATTATGAAAAGATCCTGCGTGCTGGCTTCCCAGCTAACACAGAGCACATGAAGGAAGAGATTGTGAAGATGAATATCTTCAACAGCGTATTCGTGGATTGTACTGCCAGTCGTCAGATTGCGATGCTTTATCAGACTTTCCTTGAGCATAATATATCAGTGGTTGCTGCCAACAAGATTGCCGCTTCAAGTGACTATGACAGTTACCTGAAACTACGTCAGACAGCCCGCGACCGCGGTGTTTGGTTCCGTTATGAGACCAACGTAGGTGCTGGTCTGCCGATTATCGGTACCATCAACGACCTATGCAACTCAGGTGATAAGATCCTGAAGATCGAAGCCATCCTCTCTGGTACACTGAACTTCATCTTTAACGAGATTGCTGCCGACGTGCCCTTCTCTGAGACAGTTCGTCGTGCCAAGGAACAGCGCTATTCTGAGCCAGACCCACGTATCGACCTCAGCGGTACGGATGTAATCCGTAAACTGGTGATCCTGACACGTGAGGCAGGTTATAAGGTAGAACAAGACGATGTGGAAAAACATCTCTTTGTGCCCGACAGCTATTTCGAGGGCAGCATCGATGACTTCTGGGCAAAACTGCCTGAGTTGGATGCAGACTTCGAATCCCGTCGTAAGGTACTGGAGGCAGAGAATAAGCGTTGGCGCTTCGTTGCCACAATGGAAGCTGACGAACAGAACCCATCATTATTCAAGACCAGCGTGGCATTGAAGGAAGTACCCTACGGACATCCTTTCTACGGATTGGAGGGCTCCAACAATATCGTGCTGCTGACCACTGAGCGCTATAAGGAGTATCCTATGCTGATTCAGGGCTATGGTGCCGGAGCTGCTGTAACCGCAGCCGGTGTCTTCGCCAATATCATGTCAATTGCAAATATTTAAGGTTTTATGAAGCATATCATCATTCTTGGTGATGGCATGGCAGATCTTCCCGTCGAGCGACTCGGTGGGAAGACCTTGTTGCAATATGCCCATAAACCCATGATGGACCAATTAGCTCGTGAAGGACGCTGTGGCAGACTGATCACCGTACCTGAGGGATTTCCTCCTGGATCAGAAGTGGCCAATACCGCGATTCTGGGTTATGATCTGAATAAAGTTTATGAAGGACGCGGACCGCTTGAGGCTGCCAGTATCGGCTATGAGATGGCAGATGACGATTTCGCCATCCGCTGTAATATCATCACATTGGCTGATGGCAAGATTATCACACATAATGGGGGTAATCTGGAAACCGACGATGCCGATGTCCTGATTAAATATCTGAATGAGAAACTGGCTCAGCCCATCAATGAGCGGGAAGGCTGTGAACGCGTAAAATTTATCACTGGCATCCAGTATCGCCATCTGTTGGTGATCAAAGGCGGCTCCAAGCACATCGTGTGTGCCCCACCCCATGATCATCCCAACGAGGCTTGGCGAGAGCTCCTGGTAAAGGCAGAAGCAAATGCGCCAAAAGAGGCAGGAAGACTCAGTGCACAAGCTACAGCCGACCTGCTGAACGAACTGATACTGAAATCGCAGGAGTTACTCTCCAAGCACCCCTTCAACCTTGCAAGAGCCGAGCGTGGGGAACGCCAAGCCAACAGCATCTGGCCTTGGAGCGGTGGCTATCGTCCTTCGATGGAAACCCTGCAACAACAGTATCCAGAAATAAAATCAGGCACTGTCATCTCTGCTGTTGATCTGATTCGTGGCATTGGTCACTATGCTGGACTGAAGATTGTAGAGGTGGAAGGTGCGACAGGTCTCGCTGATACTAACTATGAAGGGAAGGCACAAGCTGCTATTGAAGCTTTAGAAAAAGACGACTTTGTGTTTGTACACGTGGAAGCCAGCGACGAAGCAGGACATGATGGAGACTTGGAACTCAAATTGAAGACTATCGAATATCTGGATCAGCGACTCATCGCCCCTATATATAATAAGGTGAAGAGTTGGAACGAGCCGGTGTGTATCGCTGTGTTACCAGATCATCTTACACCAGTGGAGCAACGCATCCATGTGGGACAGCCTGTTCCCTTCCTCATCTGGCATCGAGGTATCGAAGCAGATAATGTCGAACAATACGATGAAGTAAGTTGTGTATCAGGCTCTTATGGTCTTCTCAAACTCAATGAGTTCATGCAAGCCCTGATGGCCATCTCTTAATTCTAAATTCTAAAATCCAAATTAATATGAAATACTACAGTACCAACGGCAAAGCGCCGATAGCCGACCTTCACAAGGCAGTGGTAAAAGGACTGGCAGAGGATCGTGGACTCTACATGCCAGAGCGTATCAACAAACTGCCCCAGGCATTCTTCGACATCATTGAGAAGATGAGTTTCCAGGAGATTGCCTACACCGTAGCCAGCGCATTCTTTGGCGAGGATGTTGATCCTGATGCCCTTCACGACATCGTCTATGATACCTTGTCATTCGACTGTCCTGTGGTTCAGGTGAAAGAAAATATCTACACCCTTGAACTCTTTCATGGACCTACCCTCGCCTTCAAGGATGTGGGTGCCCGTTTCATGGCTCGACTGCTGCAATACTTTATCCGTCAGGAACAGGGCAATCAGCAGGTCAATGTATTGGTAGCCACTTCGGGTGATACTGGTTCGGCGGTAGCCAACGGTTTCCTTGGTGTAGACGGCATTCACGTATATGTGCTCTATCCCAAAGGAAAGGTATCACCTATTCAGGAGTGCCAGTTCACCACACTGGGTAAGAACATCACTGCCATCGAGGTGGATGGTGTATTTGACGACTGTCAGGCTTTGGTGAAGAGTGCCTTCATGGATGCTGAACTCAATCAGCACATGAAACTTACCTCTGCCAATAGCATCAACGTAGCTAGATTCCTGCCGCAGGCATTCTACTATTTCAATGCCTATGCCCGCATGAAGGAGCAAGGCAAGGCAGATAACCTTGTGATGTGTGTACCTTCAGGTAACTTCGGCAATATCTGTGCAGCACTTTTCGGACATCAGATGGGACTGCCTATCAAGCGGTTCATTGCTGCCAATAATGCTAACGACATCTTCTTCAAGTATCTACAGACGGGAAAATATGAACCTAAACCCTCCAAGCAGACCCTTGCTAATGCGATGGATGTAGGCGATCCTTCGAACTTCGCCCGTATCTATGATCTCTATGGAAAGAGTCATGAACGCATCACTTCACTCATTAGCGGTGCTACATATACGGATGATCAGATCCGCCAAACCATGCGTGCATGTCACGAGGATACAAATTATATCCTTGATCCTCATGGTGCATGTGGCTACCAGGCTTTAGCTGAGGGACTGCAGCCCAATGAGGTTGGTGTGTTCTGCGAGACAGCCCACCCTGCTAAGTTCAAGGAGAAAGTTGATGAGATTCTGGGAATCGATGTAGAGATTCCTGAGCGTCTGGCCAACTTCATGAAGGGTCAGAAGCAAAGTGTTCCCATGACGAAAGTTTTCGCAGATTTCAAGCAATACCTGATGAAACAATAATTCTTATTCATTATACGCCTTCTCACCGATGGTCTCCTGAGAGCCGATAGTCATCTGACGAAGATCGTAATAAGAACCATTATAGATATTGAAATCAACATTGCCTTTAATTCCTGGCAGCCGCCCCACATCGGTGTGCTGCCAGAATTTCCATTTACCTTTATATTCTAATGAATCTACATAATAATGTGCGATCCAATAGGGATACTCGTCGAAAATGGAGTCGTTCAGGTAGCGCATCTTAAATTTAAAATAGGTATAGATGATCGGTTTGACCTTATAGTAATTCTCCACCGTTTCAAGCCAGAGTTTAACAGAACTCTTAAACTCTTCATCCGTCTGGTTTTTAGGTTTATGCTCCACGTCAAGCACAGGTGGCAGATCTCCGTTTTCCAGTTTCACATTCTTCACGAAATGGGCAGCCTGCTGATGGGCAGGTGTATGAACACTATAGAAATGGTAGGCACCACGCGTAAATCCATGTTCGCGCGCCTGATAGAAGTTATCTCGGAAATTCTCATCTGTCTGCGTGGCTCCCTCTGTAGCTTTGATCATTACAAAACGGATGGGACACTGGTTAATACTACCATTATCCTTCAGTTCATCCCAGTCGATGCGTCCCTGATGATGTGAAATGTCTATACCATGAATCTCGTAGCCTTCGGGATAGTTCACCGTACCGTAGAGTGCACGCCAGCGGAAGCCGAAGGGACCGACAAAGAAATAATAGAAGAACCACACATAAAGGACCACAATGATACCGCCACCTATCCACCAGCCCCAAGAAGGAACCTTCTGGAGAAAACGGATCAGCAGTCCCGGGCGTTTTCTTCTCCCAGGACCATGATAAGTATGAGTCGTATTAACTCCCTTACGTCTGACAGCTGCGCGTTTATGTTGTGGCATATAAAACAAAGCACGGACTACTCTCAGAAGTAGTCCGTGCCATCAATATGATTTACTTACCCTGTTCGAGAGCCAGTGTCTTCGTCGGCTGGTCGCAAACCTCTGTGGGACCCCAGTACTGGATAGGACCAGGATAAATATAACAGGTCTTACGAGCCCACTCGTCACGATGAGCAGCGAAATACTTGAAGGGTGCACCGTCAAGCTCAACAAGTGCCTTACGGATCACAGGCTTCATCTCACCGGAACGCTTCTCCATGTTCATCATCATTGTGTGAGGCACGCCACCTGCAATCCACTCGTCGGCAGGAGCTGTAGTGTTCTTCACAACTGCCATATAACCAGTCTTACCGTTGGCAATCAGCTGAGCAGCTGAGGTACCAAGCGCATAGCAGTAGTCTGCATCGAAGTTAGAAGGAGCAGCACAACGTCCCTCGTAACCGAAGAAGTGATGCATGGCAGCGAACTTACCAGAATATTTGCCTTCCTTCTTCATCTTCTCAAGCTTCTGGGCTACCATTGTTGAGAGCAGCTTCTCAGTCTCAATCAGAGATACCTGTACGTTTCCGTGAGGATCACGATCCAAGGCCAGCTGACGAGCCACACCAGTAGGCAGGCTGTTGAATACAGCCAGGTTCTCCTCGGTCAGATGACTCTTCACGAAATCGATAGACTCAGAACGACCCAGATCCTTAGCCTGAGGCAGGGCGAGTACGTCGTTGAGCTGGGCAATCAGCTTCTTGATAGCAGGGATGAACTCAATGACACCCTCGGGGATGACAACTGTACCATAGTTGTTTCCATCGGCAGCACGGTTGCATACAGCCTCTGCAATATAGTTCACGATGTCATCAAGACTCATAGCCTTCTGCTCAATCTCCTCAGAAACCAGACAGATGTTAGGCTGTGTCTGCAGTGCACACTCCAGAGCGATGTGAGAAGCAGAGCGACCCATCACCTTAATGAAATGCCAGTACTTACGAGAAGAGTTACAGTCGCGCTCGATGTTACCGATCAACTCTGAGTAAACCTTACAAGCGGTATCGAAACCGAATGACGTCTCAATCTGATCATTCTTCAGGTCACCATCGATGGTCTTCGGACAACCGATCACCTGTACACCATAGTTCTTGGCAGCATAGTACTCAGCCAGAACGCAGGCATTGGTATTTGAGTCGTCACCACCAATAATGACAAGAGCCTTGATATCAAGCTTGCGGATAATCTCCAGACCCTTCTCAAACTGGTCAACCTTCTCCAGCTTCGTACGACCAGAACCGATGATGTCGAAACCACCCGTGTTACGGTACTCGTCGATGATCTCCGGAGTCAGCTCCATGTAGTTGTGATCAACAAGACCGCCAGGACCCAGGATGAAACCGTAAAGGCGGTTCTCGGGGTTCAGTTTCTTAATCTGATCAAAAAGACCGGTAATCACGTTGTGTCCGCCAGGAGCCTGACCACCAGAAAGGATGACACCAACGTTCATCTTCTTGGTGTTGGCCTCTGTAGCAGGCTCAAACTCTACGATAGGCATACCATAGGTATTCGGGAACAGCTTTTTGATCTCTTCCTGATCACCAACACTCTGGGTAGCCTTACCCTCCTTAATTTTCACAGCACCCTGCAGAGCCTTCGGCAACTTTGGCTGATAAGCGGCTCTCGCGATTTGCAATGCACTTTTTTCCATAATTAATTTGTTGTATTTTGAAAGATAGTTGTTACTGTCGTGCAAAATTAGTGGATTTTTGTCAGAAATACGAAAGAAAAACATCGAAAATCATCATTTTAATATTTTTTGGGGAAGAAACACTTGCAATCTCAAAAAAAATGATTAACTTTGCTAAGTAAAAATGCTAAATAACATTCAAAAGGAGGAAATACATTATGACGAACAAAAGAACACTTAAGAAGGCAATTAACATGATTTGTGAGGAATTATTTGCTGAAGGCGTGGCTATTTCACTTTACGGTCCACGTCCCAAGAAAGATGTTGAGGCCTTACTATTTTCCATTGTAAAAATGCAAAACAACTACATTACACGCGTATCTCACCCCGAGCCCGGCATGAGTGCCAAGGCCTATTATAAGGATTTGCGAGAGAAATTCAGTGCACAGGTTAGTGAGGTACTTGATCAATTGAACTCATAGTCTTATGTGGCAACAATTCTGTAAGTGGCTGTTATATAAGCGCTGGGGATGGACCACAGATATTACGGAGGATCATCCCGACAAATACATCATCTGTCTGGCTCCCCACACCAGCAACTGGGACTTCATCCTCGGACAGCTCTATTCCGGTGCCAGAGGCATGCAGAGCAATTTTCTGATGAAGAAGGAATGGTTCTTCTTCCCCCTCGGCATCCTGTTCAAGCGACTGGGGGGCATCCCTGTGATCCGTCAGAAGAAAACCAGCATGACAGACAGTATGGCAGAGGCAGCAAAGGCAGCTAAGACCTTTCATCTGTGCATCACCCCTGAGGGCACACGTTCTGCTAATCCAGACTGGAAGAAGGGATTCTATTTCATCGCATTGAAGGCAGGGCTCCCCATCCTGCTCTACGGCGTCGATTACGAGAAGAAATTAATACAATGTACCAAAACCATTATCCCCACAGGCGACCTTGAGGCCGACATGCGGGAAATCAAACTGTATTTCAAGGACTTTAAGGGGAAGAAGCCCGAGAAATTCACGATTGGAGAGTTATCATGAAGAGAATCACAACCATTATCCTTGCTGCCTTGACGGCTATCTCTGTCTCTGCCCAGCAGGATATCAAAAAACAACTAGACAATTACTTTAAGGGATATCGTACCACAGGACAGCGCATCCGTTCAAATGCCCATCTGCAGAGTCTTGAGATCAACGACTCATTGCGCACGATAGAAGTCTGCGCTGATTCGCATTTGGGAGAGGCCTGTTTCACACCTGAAGCGGTAGATCATATATATAATAATGTATTAGGGCTGATGCCCGACAGTTGTCAGGATTATCAGCTGAGCATCAAGACTGGTGGTTGGGAGCTCCGACAGTTGGTTCCGCCACGCCTTCTAAGCACCCCCGAACCTTCTCGCGACTGGGGTAACATCAACTATGAAGGTCAACCCTGGGTGAAAAACGCCTCCTTGCCTTACACCATCACCAATGGTCTTCAGAACCGTCATCTCTGTGTCTGGGCGAGTCACGGCATCTATTTCCATATCGCCGACAGCATCTGGAGATGGCAGCGTCCCCCACTCTTCGGTACCCGTGAGGATCTGTTCACCCAGACCATCGTTGTACCCTATCTGATACCAATGTTAGAGCGCGCTGGTGCCATCGTGTTTACTCCCCGCGAGCGCGACTGGCAGCGACATGAGGTAATTGTTGATAACGACACGCCCCGAAGCAACAGAGGGATCTATCAGGAGACTCAAAGCATACATCACTGGGAGAAAGCCGACTCTGCAGGCTTTGCCTTCCACGACGGTGTCTATTTCGACGGTGAGAATCCGTTCCTGGCAGGCACCGTGCGTCAGGTAAAGACGGTAGAGCACGCACGTCATGAGAGTCTCGCCACCTATCTGCCAACCATTCCGGAGGCAGGTCGTTACGCTGTCTATGTCAGCTATCAGACCGTACCTGGCAGCATCGACGATGCCCACTACACCGTATGGCACAAAGGTATCGCCACCGAGTTCCGTGTGAACCAGCAGATGGGCGGTTCCACCTGGGTCTATCTGGGTACATTCGACTTCGATGCAGGCTGCAGCTCCCAGAACTGCGTCACACTCAGCAACCTCAGTGAGCACGAGGGTATCGTTACCGCCGATGCCGTACGCTTCGGAGGCGGCATGGGTAACATCCGCAGAGGCTATACCACCAGTGGCATGCCTCGTTGTGATGAAGGCGCTCGCTACTATGCACAATGGGCAGGTATGCCTTACACCGTCTATTCCTCAAAGGAAGGTACCGATGACTATGGCGACGATATCAATGCACGCAGTCTGATGGCAAAGTTACTGTCAGGTGGCTCCTGCTACGTACCCGACACCATCGGCAGAGGTGTTCCCCTCGAACTGTCGTTGGCCGTCCATAGCGATGCCGGCTATACCTCTGATGGTAGGACCCACACAGGCACACTTACCGTCTGCACCACCTACCTGAATGACAGCATCCTCAGCACAGGGCTTACACGACTCAATTCCCGCGACCTGGCCGATGAACTTCTGACTACCATTCCTGCGGATATCCAACGGAAATACGGCAGTTGGCAGCGACGTGAGCTCTGGGACCGCAACTACTCTGAGAGCCGCTGGCCAGAAGTGCCGAGTGCCATTCTTGAGACCATGTCGCACCAGAACTTTGCCGATATGCGGATGGGACAGGATCCGAACTTCCGTTTCTTCTTTGCCCGAAGCGTCTATAAGACATTGCTTCGTTATGTCAGCCGTATGCACCATACCAGCTATACCGTCAGTCCACTGGCACCCAACCGTCTCCGTGTGGAACTGACAGGAAATGGCGAGGCTGTTCTAAGTTGGAACAGTGTGGATGATCCAGATGAGCCCACCGCCAAACCTACGGGATTTGTAGTCTATACAGCCATCGGAAAAGGCGGTTTCGATAACGGGCGTTATGTGAAAGGCAATCAAGGAAGTCTGAAACTCGACGTAGAACCCGGACAACTCTATAGCTTCCGTGTTACGGCTGTCAACGAGGGTGGCGAGAGCTTCCCCAGTGAGGTAGTCTCTGCTTGTGACGTGCCAGAGGCACAGAAGACGATACTTATCGTCAACGGCTTCCACCGTCTGTCATCGCCTGCCGTCCGCGACAACAGTGCGGAGCAAGGCTTCGACATCAAACAGGATGCAGGTGTCACCTATGGACCAACACCAGGCTGGGCTGGTTTCCAGACCAACTTCAACAAGGCCAACATCGGCAAGAGCCTTGGATTAACCAACGACTCCCTGGCAGGACAGATCATTGCCGGCAACGACTTCGACTATATCCGAACCCATGCCGAGGCCATCGCCTCCACCCAGCGCTATAAGATTGCAAGCTGCTCGGTAGAAGCACTTCTAAAGAACGAGGTACGACCCACCTTATATAATATGGTGGACCTGATCCTCGGACTTGAAAAAAACGATGGCTGGTCACTCCAGAAATACCAGGCCTTCCCCCAGATGCTCCGTCAGCACCTGCAGCTGTTCACATCCCGTGGCGGTGCCCTGCTCGTCAGCGGCTCCTATATCGGTGCGGATATGAAGATGCCTGCCGACAGGAAATACCTCGAGCAAGTCATGAAATGCAACTATCAAGGCACCAATGCCGACAGTCTTGCCCGCGATACCATCGAGGGATTAGGTACTTCTTTCACCTTCTATCGCCAGCTGAACGATAGGCACTATGCCGCCACCCATCCCGATGTGCTGCAGCCTGTAGCTCCCGCCTTCCCCGCCATGACCTATGCCGACGGCTATCCAGCCTGTGTGGCTTACGATGGCACCGACTATAAGGCGATGACCCTCGGATTCCCCTTCGAGTGCATCAAGGAGGAGCATAAGCGCGAGGTCATCATGAAGGGCATACTCCGATTCTTATTACAAACCCAATAAAATAAAAAAGTACTAACATGAAGATTCAATCCAATGCCTCCGGTACCAGAAGTATCGAAATCTCTGACACACATCTTGAGACCATTGAAAAGTATCAACTGCTTCGCGACCTCATTGATTCATCAGGTTACGTGGATGAGCAGGTGCTCGACAAACTGAAGCTCAACATCCGTGCGCTGCTCGAAGGACAGGCAGGACTCGACAAGGACCTGCTCGACCTCTGCCTCGACGTCATCTACCACCCCAATATGAAAGCCTTCGGGCTCCAGCAGCTCGTACTGCTTTACATCAACTGGAAGAACAAGGCAAACAACGACCTCGGTATGACCACACGTTCTTTCCAAGGAACACCGTTTAATTAATGGAGTATAGACTAACAGATTTTCTACCGACAACTAAGAAAGAACTCGACCTCCGCGGATGGACGGAGGTCGATGTGATATTATTCTCGGGTGATGCCTACATCGATCATCCCTCATTCGGTGCAGCTGTCATCGGACGTACCCTGGAAGCAGCAGGCTATCGGGTAGCCATCGTGCCACAGCCCGACTGGCACGGTGATTTCCGTGACTTCAAGAAACTCGGCCGTCCTCGGCTGTTCTTCGGCATCGCCCCGGGATGCATGGACTCAATGGTAAACAAATACACCGCCAACCGCCGACTGCGCTCAGAGGATGCCTACAGTCCCGACGGTCGTCACGACATGCGCCCGGAATACCCCACCATCGTCTATTCCAAAATCCTCAAACAGCTCTTCCCCGATGTGCCCGTCATCCTCGGTGGCATCGAAGCCTCCCTGCGCCGACTGACACACTATGACTACTGGCAGGACAAGCTCCAGAAGTGTATCCTTTGCGATGCAGGTGCCGACCTGCTCATCTATGGCATGGGCGAGAAACCCATCGTCGAACTGGCCCGTCGTTTGGAAGAAAGCCCCGAAATCCCCCGCGACATTCTCCAGACCGTCTATCTCTCTGCGAAAGATGACATCCCTGGTGGCATACGCGAAGATGACATCGTGCTCCACAGCCACGAGACCTGCCTGAAAGACAAACGTTCACAGGCTGAAAACTTCCGCCATATCGAGGAACAGTCGAACATGATGCATGCCCAGCGGCTGCTGCAAGGCGTCGATGGCCTTTACGTCGTAGTGAATCCTCCCTATCCTCCTATGACCACCGAAGAGCTTGACGCCTCGTTCGACCTGCCCTACACGCGTCAGCCCCATCCCAAATACAAAGGCAAGCGTATCCCTGCCTACGACATGATCAAACACTCCGTCAACATCCATCGGGGCTGTTTCGGCGGCTGTGCCTTCTGCACCATCTCCGCCCATCAGGGTAAGTTTATCTCCTGCCGTTCCAAGGAGAGCATTCTCCGAGAGGTGAAACAGGTGATGCAGATGCCCGACTTCAAAGGCTATCTCTCCGACCTCGGCGGCCCCTCTGCCAACATGTACGGTATGGCGGGACGCAACAAGAATGCCTGTGAGAAATGCCGTCGTCCCAGTTGCATCCAACCGCAGATCTGTCCGAACCTCGACACCAACCACAGCAAGCTGCTCGACATCTATCATGCCGTCGATGCCCTGCCGGGTATCAAGCGCAGTTTCATCGGCAGTGGCGTGCGCTACGACCTGTTATTATATCGAAGCAAGGACGAGGCAGCCAACCAAGCCGCCCAGGAATACACCCGCGAGCTCATCACCCGCCATGTGTCAGGACGCCTGAAGGTAGCCCCCGAGCACACCAGCGACCGCGTGCTGCATCTCATGCGCAAGCCCTCGTTCCAACAGTTCTACGAATTTAAACGCATCTTCGACCGCATCAATCGCGAAGAGAACCTGCGCGAACAAATCATCCCCTACTTCATCTCATCCCACCCAGGCTGTCACGAGGAAGATATGGCAGAGCTCGCCGTCATCACCAAGAATCTCGACTTCCATCTGGAACAAGTGCAGGACTTCACGCCGACGCCGATGACCAATGCCACTGAGACCTGGTACACAGGCTACGATCCCTATACACTCGAAAAAGTGTTCAGCGCCAAGACGCCACGCGAGAAACTCGCCCAGCGCCAATACTTCTTCTGGTACAAACCCGAGGAGCGCCGTAACATCGAACAGAGTCTCCGCCGCATCGGACGGGCAGATCTCATACCGAAACTATACAGCGGGATGCCGCAGCCCAAATCATACAATCCGAACTTCAAAAATGAAAATAATAGAGCAAAGCGTCATTCCGAAGAACCCCGCGAAGAAAAGCGAGGACGGAATCGTCGTCACAAATGACTTCATCGCCGTTATCGACGGATCCACGTCGAAGACCCCCTATCACCATTGCCCCTGGATGAGCAATGGGCGCTATGCGATGCAGCTGGTGAGCCGGTATATCCGCCGTATGCCTGCCGACATCAGCTGTCAGCAGTTCTGCAAAGGCATCACCAAAGCCATCGCCCACCACTACTGGCTCCGCTTCCCCAAGCAACAGATGGCAGCACACCCCGAAGAACGACTCACAGCCTCAGCCGTCATCTACAGCCGACTCCGACGGGAAGTGTGGCTCGTGGGCGACTGCCACTGCCTCATTGGAGACCAATACTACGACAATCCCAAGCCTTACGAACAACAACTGGCCGAGATGCGTGCCGCCAAAGTAGTAGCCTTGCTGGCAGAGGGATATACGGAGTCACAGCTGCGCCAGTCTTACGACCCAGCCCGAGAGGTGATGATCCCCACCATGATTGAAGTCATGAAGAACCAAAACATCACCTATGCCGTCATCGACGGTTTCCCCATACCCCAGCAGTTCGTACCTGTCATCACACTCGACTTCCAACCCTGGGAGATCGTGCTTGCCAGCGACGGCTATCCCTTCCTGGCACCGACACTCGCCGAGACTGAAGCCCTGCTGGAGGCCCAACGTCAGAACGACCCGTTGAACATCGGTAAGTTCAAGGCTACGAAAGCTTTTGTAGAGGGGAACAACTCGTTCGACGACCGCTCATACATCCGATTTACGGTATAAATCGTGCAATAATGGTGATTTTATTTTGTAGTTTCAGAAAAAAGGACTACCTTTGCACCCGATTTTTACAAACTATCACTTTTTAAGTGGGGTCTGGTAGCTCAGCTGGATAGAGCAACTGCCTTCTAAGCAGTAGGTCATGGGTTCGAGTCCCATCCGGATCACAAGGTTAAGGATTCGATAAGTGATTTCGTGAGTTTTATGATAGAGTTCATTCAGACACTCAGTAAAGGAATCGTCCAAGGTTTCCGTCAGTTCATCACCAATGACCTGAGCAGTTATGTCCCCCTGTTTATTATTGCGGCAGTTCTGATCATAGCTGTACAGATTAAGAATTGGATTCAGAGCCGCCATTAAATTGCTAGATGACAGAAAAAATAAGTAACGAGTTTCACCGTATGGTGCCGCTGCAGATACGTTTCAACGACGTTGACAAGTTCGGGCACGTAAATAACACCATCTATTTTCAGTTCTACGACTCTGGTAAAACTGACTATGTATCCACCGTATGTAAAGGCTTTGACTGGGATCGATATGCTATTTTCGTGGTGAAGATAGAGGTGGAATTCTTTGCCCAGATAAGAGGCGCAGACCGAATTGCCGTCCGCACTCGTACCATTAAGCTCGGCAACAAGAGTTTCCATCTGGAACAGGAAATCATTGACACCGATACGCAGGAGGTGAAAAGCCGCTGCCTGTCGATAATGGTGCTGTATGACCTGGAGCAAAAACAGTCCATACCATTTTCCGACGAATGGCGTAAGGCCATCATCGACTACGACGGACTTTAAAATGCATACACTAATCCGTACCTCTCATGTAGTTTCCGAAGAGAGCCATCTGCCTTCATCTGACGGATGGTAGCGTTTACCAGCTGTAGCAGATCCTCCTGTCCCTTCTGCATCAGCACGCCAATCTCGCCATGATTAAACGGAGCGTTCAACAGTGGGGCTGCAAGTCGGGTGTCTGTCTGTACATAATACGGAGCCTCTGTGATTTCCGTTATCATCACATCGGCCTCGCCCTCCGCAATAAGCGATGGGATTTCCTCGTTCTTTGGGTGAACGATGATGACGGCATGCTTCAGATTCTCGTTGGCAAACTTCTCATTCAGTCCACCAGGGTTCACCATCACACGGACTTCGGACTTGTCGATATCTGCCAACGACTTGTAGCGGTCAGCCTCCGAAGCCCTGCAAAGAATGGTCTTACCATTAGCCAGATAGCCCTCGCTCATCAGCATCGTCTTGCGTCGGGCATCGGTGATGGTGATGCCACCGATGGCAAGGTCGAACTTCTGTGGTTCTGCCAACACATCTGCTGTCAGCGTAGGCCATGAGGTCTTTCTGAACTCCACACCAACGCCTATCCTTTTCGCAATCTCATTGGCCACCTCAATACCGAAGCCCCAGTAAGTCCCGTCAGCCTCGCAGAAAGATAATGGTCTGTAATCACCAGTAGTACCAATGAGGATGGTGCCTCGCTCAACGATCTCCGCCACCTTCCCTTTGACGGGGATAGCCGTGTCTTGTTGCGACACAACAACCAAATGCTGAGTGCCGCATGAGCACAGGAATAATAATTGCGCTATCAGGATAATGATGTTCCGTCTGATCAGTATAATACTCATATCTCTTAATATCACAAAACATATTAAATCTGGGTGTAAAGATACGAAAAAACGGAGAATATTTCGTAACTTTGTACCCTATTATTACGATACTTTAATGATTTCAGATGGTAACGCTTGGAAGAAATAATAAATTTAATGAGTAAGAAATTTCAATACGGTTACGATGTGAATGCCTCCGGCACATCGTTCCAGAGGCGCTGCTCATTAAAACAATGACATACAGGATTAATCGTTTGCCGAATAAAATATTCCACTTTTTGAACAAAAAAACGTAAAAATTTGGATTTATCAGAAACAATTCGTATATTTGCGCCATATAACAATCTATAAATAAAAAGAATTATGAAAAAGGTATTGTTTACTGTAGCAACAATCTTATTTGCTGTCATGTTACTTGAATCATGTTCATTATTTAGCGAAAATGAGAAAGAACCCTATGCCTATGTACAAGCAACTGCTTTTACAAAAGAGGGTAGCGAAAAGTACGGTATGATGAACCTGAATGGTGAAGTTATCATTGAACCACAATTCGAGAACGAGCCTACAGAGGCCTCCTGCGACCGATTCTTTGTGCAAGACGAAGATGATCTATGGGAGCTCTATACTTTGGAAACCACACCAAAACGCATTGGAACTCATAAATTCAAGGATGTTGGTGCTTTTGTAAATGGGCTTTGCCCCGTCACGAGACCTGGTTCGTGGCCAGAATACATTGATGTGAACGGCGAAAAGAAGTTTGATGTTAAAGACTATTTAGACAAAGACGGGAAAACCAAACGTATCATTCAAACATACAACTTCCAGGATGGTATGGCGAAAGTGATGAACGAAGATGGTCTCTACGGTTTTATCAATGAGACAGGAAAGATGGTTATAGAGCCAAAATATGTGGAGGCATGCCCCTTTTACGACGGCAAGACAATAGCTACCCTCCCAATAAAGCTTGGTAAAAATGAAGAATCTCAGGAATGGGAAGTACTTGATCGAGACGGACGCGTGTTGTTCTCAAGCAAAATGGGAAAGATGCAGCCAGGACTGAATGGCTTTGAAAACGATCTCACAGTAGTAACGACTAAAGGCGGCGAAAAATACGTGGTTATAAACAGTAAAGGCGAGAGGAAAGTTACTCTTGATGCTTCGAATGTTAGAGCATTGTTTGGTAATTTGATACTATTTACAGATGACGATTTTTACGATGGTCTGATGGATACCGAAGGTAAAATGGTGATTGAGCCAGAATACAAATGGTTAAGATGGAAAGGCGGTCCGATTTTAGCACAGAATGATAGTGAGGATGAATACGACATTCTTAACTATAAAGGGGAAGTCGTTGCAACAGTGGAAGCCAAAGATCTTTGGATTCCCGACGAGACATATATTGGATTCTCCGACAGGCTTGTCTTAAAAAAAGATTCTATTACCAATATTATCATTGACGGCAATGGAAAGAAACTTGAATCGGCTGTTGCTTTTAATAGCTTAAATGGGGACCACATGGTTTTAACACGGACCAATTATGAGTTGATGGAGCTCATCTTGAATCAGCTACAGCTTAATGAAAATGGAATGTTGGGAAAGACGTGTAATAGTCTAAACAAGGAAGACGACACGTTATATGGTAAAAATCTTTTACGTGAGTTAGGGGATTTAGACTTCACACATAACATTAATAGCCAAAAGCTATTTAATGGTAATTTTATGGGAATACCCTATTCATATCTGTTAGGGTACAATAAGGATGTTTTCGATAGCGAAGCAAGTGATGAAGCAAAGTTGACTACTATAATTGCTGGCTTTGATGCTGGAGAAGAAACAGACAAGTTGTACGACATGGTGAAAAACAAAATCCAAGGATATACCAAGTTCCTCAGAAAGGATAAGATTTTAGATTCTCCTGGCGAAACATTTCAGATTACAAAAAATTCTTACTATATATTTATTGGTAAGAAAGATAAGGAATTCATTATCATATATAGCGCTCAATAAGATTTTTATCCTCATCTATAGCTGGTCACGAGTTGGCCAGCTTTTTTATTTCTCATGAATCCACCTAACTCCTCTGCTAAAGAAACATATTTACGACACACTCTACCCCTATTCCCCCACTCTGTCGCAATAACACAATAGCATCCCTCCATCTAATCCGTCCCTTATCTTCGTATTTTCCTAATAATTCTTGGAATTATCGAATTATTTCACTATTTTTGCAGGCAAATAATAATTTGAAACCTATCATTTATGAAACAAATTAAGTTTTTGACGCCAGTTATTTTAAGTCTTATTCTTGTAGTGTCTTTCGCAAGTTGTGATAAATATTCCAAAGTAAAAGCGGAGATTCAGATCTTTCAGGATTCCCTTTCTAATCCTGATTGGTATAAATAGACTATTCTTACAGCAAATAATGACATATTGATGGACACGATCAAATTAGGGAAGGCCTTAAATATGGATAACGAACAAGTAGATGCGGTAATTATCGAAGAAAAATGTGACCATGATTATTTTCATAAGTATAAGGAAGATACAAAAGACTTTCAATATTTATTATTACTTCAGACGCTAAGAAAAGAAAAATGTTATAAAAAACTTGTTGCATCGTGCGTTGAAGAAAATATAGGCATTCAAGTCAATAAGAGATGTGTTTCCGATGGGGATTCAATAACTTACTATGTTAGCCCATCAGAGTTGTCCGATATTAATGAAGTAACATTAGAACAACTTGTTATATATTTACGTGAATATTTCAAAAAAGAAGCAGAACCAGGTGAAGAGCCTATTACTATTTATAACTATCAACACTACTGTCCCGTTAAAGTGGGCTAATCGCTCTTTGAAATAATTGAAAATCAGCCTATTACGCAGGTTTTTGAAATGAAACGGACTTGATTTTGTAACTTTGCAGCCAAATACAATTGACTGCTA
>Ga0265300_10000110_pt1 | contig 90749 bp, 78 predicted proteins | sample AusTroGonzalo_MG_FD_193482 | JGI IMG/M metagenome (GOLD analysis project Ga0265300, IMG submission 193482) | Bovine rumen microbial communities from tropical cattle in Woodstock, Queensland, Australia - Gonzalo_03 | ecosystem: Host-associated > Mammals > Digestive system > Stomach > Rumen ... | reverse complement strand
CTGTTCGGTCATGAGGATGAAGTCGGTCAATGCCGGTGAGTAGACTGCGCCGCCTGCGCATGGTCCGAAGATGGCGCTGATCTGTGGCACCACACCCGAGGCGTTGATGTTACGCTGGAAAATCTCAGCAAAACCTGCCAATGAGCGTGATCCTTCCTGGATACGTGCGCCGCCTGAGTCGTTGATGCCGATGATAGGAGCGCCGACCTTCATGGCCTGGTCCATCACCTTGCATATCTTCTTCGACATGGTCTCTGAAAGAGAGCCGCCGAGCACCGTGAAGTCCTGTGAATACACGTAAACCAGACGACCGTTGATGGTGCCGTAGCCTGTCACGACGCCGTCGCCGAGAAACACCTGCTTCTCCAGACCGAAGTCGGTGGTGCGGTGTGTGAGGAACATGTCGAATTCTTCGAAGCTACCCTCGTCGAGCAACATGGCGATGCGCTCACGAGCAGTGTACTTTCCCTTTTCGTGTTGTGCAGCAATACGCTTCTCGCCGCCACCCTGACGTGCAAGAGCGCGCTTGTCTAACAACTCCTGAATTTTCTGTTCGATTATCATTTTCTGAATATTTATTATTTGTTCTTATTTTCGCAAAGTTCTGTGAGGACACCGGCTGTTGATTTCGGGTGCAGGAAAGCGATGGTCAGGCCTTCAGCGCCGCCGCGTGGAGTCTCGTCGATGAGACGGAAGCCGTTTGCCTTGGCGTCAGCAAGCTGATTTTCAATGCCTTCCACTGCAAATGCGATGTGATGCATACCGCCCTTACCGTTGTTTTTCTCGATGAAAGCGGCGATGGTGCTCTCAGGTGATGTTGGCTCGAGAAGCTCTATCTTGGTCTGACCTACTTTGAAGAAAGCAGTCTTAACCTTCTGATCTTTAACCTCTTCGATGGCGTAGCATTTTGTTCCGAGCATCTTCTCGAAAACAGGAATCGACTCGTCTAAGCTTACGACGGCAATTCCAATGTGTTCAATATGAGTTGGATTCATAAAAATAACGTTATTATAATTAAAATTAAACTCGAATTCGATGCAAAATTACGAAAAAATCTTAATTCTTTATCAATTTTTCTACCGAAATGAATTTTTTCTTCCCGTCCATTAAATATACGAAGTAAACACCTGATTTATAATCACTTACAGGTATTGTCATTTCTTTTCCCTTAAAGGAAAACGAGCCGATGGTTTGTCCTAAATTATTGACTATCAATATTTTACCATCTTCAATTGTGGTATTAATCTTGATTCTGTCGCTTGCTGGGTTTGGCGTAACTGTAAAGAAATCAACGACTTCTGACAACTCGCCTGTTCCGAGCTGCGTCTTGTCGATGGCTCCTACGGTATATTGTCCGCTCGGGAGGTCGCTCACTATGAAATAGCCGATTTTCCAGTTGCCCTGTTGGGTATAAGGGATGCTGTGCCACACATCGTGGATGTTAGCCCTGTAGAGCAGTACCGCCGAGTCGTTTTCGGTGTGGATGATGTCGCCGTCCATGCTGGCATTGTTTGAATAAGTGAATTTTCCGGTGACATCGGCATCGCCGAAATCATGTCTGAAGACATTCCAGAAATGCTTGGTAGAAAGCGTCAAAGCGGGGATGTTAGGGTCGTTGTCGGGCGCCACATAATGGTCTTCGGCGCGCAGCATCACCGAGTCGGCAACGCTGTTGACGGTAAGTGCAAGCTGCTGGTTGACCGACCAATTCTGGGTTGTGGTAGCCATCAGGTTTTTATCGAATTTGGCATCCAGGAAGTGGTTGTAATAGTCAGCAAATGCTGCTATTGGGTTGATGTCGAGCGGGAAGGTCCAGTTAGCCTCCGCTCCGTCCCAGTTGATCAGCACAGTCTGCAGCTCGCCTGCGTTGTCGACGAAGGTCACCTCCACCCTATTGTTCAGTCCGACATGCTCAGGTCCGATGTGCTGATAAGTCATCCTCACGGTAACGTCGTATTGGTTTCCGTTTGGCGTAACATTAAGAATATCAACGCCATAGTGCGGCATTCCTGCGGTAAACACATAGGTGTCGAAGAATCCGCTCATGTCGATGCCAGTGGCTGCAGTGAGGGCGTCGCGCAGTGCTTCCGACGACGCGGCGCTGTAGTTGTAAGCGTTGAGATAGCTCCGCAAAGCAGCTAAAAACGTGTCGCGGCCGAGGTAGTTCATCAGGGTGTTGACGACTACAGCGCCGCGGTTATAAACGGCACTGCCATCGTAGGTCATGGTTTGCGGGATGTTGTTGAGCGGAATCCAGTTGTTCTCGCTCTTGCACCAGCTTGTTATGGTGTTGATTTTGGTGCTCATGGCCTGCTGGAAGTCGTCCTCGCCGTAGACTGCCGAGCGGTAGAAAACTCCGCAAAACTGCGCAAAACCTTCGTTGAGCCACATATCTTCGGCCGTCGAGCAGGTGACTTTATTGCCAAACCACATGTGCGACATCTCATGCGCCACATACTCCTCCTGCGAGGTGTTGCCTGTCACGATGCCGCTGGTGATGCCGATGTTATCGACATGTTCCATGCATCCGACGCTTGTCACTACATATCCGATACGGTTAAAAGGATACGGACCGAAGCAGTTTTCGTAGAAGCTGGCGATGTCTTTCACATGCACGAAGGTGCCCGGCACGTTGTTGATCTGACTCGGTTTTACATAAACTGTAATCGGAATGTCGCGCTCGATGCCGTTATAGGTGTCGGTCCACTCCACGTAGTCGCCTACCGCAAACGAGACGTGATAGGTCGCCACTTCCTGAGGAATCTCCCAGTGCCAAGTGGTGGTGCCGTCGCCATTGTCGTAAGTGTTGATGAAGTTGCCGCCGCAGATGGCTTTTTTGTCGTTTGGAACAACGACGCACAGGTAATATGTCGCCTTGTCGGTGAAGTTGTCGACGCATGGGAACCAGCATTTACCGAGGTTGTGCGGTATTGACTCGAATCCGACGCCCATGTTGCAGATGTAGCCGTTAGTCCACATTACGCCGCCCCAGCTCTCGTTGAAGGTGTTTCCACCGTAAGTTATTGTGAATAAAGCGCTCGCATTGGCTGCTAAAGCTGACGAGAGGTTTATCGTCAGCACATCGCCGTTTTGCACAAAATTACTTACGCTGGCGCCAGTCGCTGTTACAGCGCTGACTGTCAACGACTTAAGCTCAAGATTGATAACATTTGTCGAACTTAAGGCTGTCAGGGTGACGGTGGTTTCACCTTGAATCGTATGACCAGTAAAGTCGATATTATTGATATGAATCTCGTAATGAGTGACATCGAAATTTTCGCCCGGAGTCTGGGCTTTTGCAAGAAATGCTACGAAAACGAGGAGTATTGCAAAGATTCTTTTCATTTTATGATGATATTAATCTTGCAAATATAAGAAATTTTTGTAGATTTACAAAAACATTTAAAAAAATTGCGGCGGCACTAAGCTCTCTGAGCGCTTTAAGGACTCTAAGAACTTTAATGCCGCCGCAACGTCAGCAATTAATCCGAGCAGAGCGAGGGATTATTTCACCTCTTCAACGCGAATCGGTTCCGGCATTGCCTTGTGAATCTCTAATTCATCGATGAGGTTGGTTGCGCCGTAGACCTTGTCGATGATGAAGAGCACGTAACGGATGTCGACGTTGATGGTGCGCTGGAGTTTCGGCTCGAAGTTAACGTCGCCGCTCATAGCCTCCCAGTTGCCGTCGAAAGCGAGTCCGAGGAGTTCGCCCTTGCCGTTCATGATAGGGCTGCCCGAGTTACCGCCTGTGATGTCGTTGGTCGACAGGAAGCAGGTGATGAGTTCGCCGTTCTTGTCGGCATACTGACCGAAGTCTTTCTTCTCGATGAGGTCGAGGAGCTCCTTAGGAGCGTCGAACTCGAAGTCACCAGGGATATATTTCTCGAGGATACCGTTGGCGGTGCACACATAGTCGTAAGAGATAGCGTCGGCCGGCTGATAGTCTTTCACCGAACCGTAACTCATTCTCAGTGTTGAGTTTGCATCAGGATAGAGAACCTTTTCAGGCTGTGTCTCGGCGTAGAACTCACGGAGTCCCTTCACGAAGAGATGGTCGGCCTGAGCGATCTCGTTGTTAGCCATTCTGTAGCCCGGAACTGAGCCGTAGAGCTGGTTCATCAAGCCACCAAGCATGAGGAAAGCAGGGTCTTTTCTGAGTTTTCCGACACTTGGCTTCTCGATGAAAGCCTTCATTGTCTCGGCCTGGCTGAACATCGAGTTGTCGTAGATGTAGTTTGCCACAGCTTCCCAGCTGCCTTTGTTCTTCTTCAGGAGTTTCTGGACGAAAGCAGGACATTCATCGGCTTCGAACTTGCTGCCGTAGATCTTCATCACTGCCACGAGCATGTCTTTCTGCACGCGCGGGTCGGTGTCTTTGAACAAAGCATCGACGTCGATTTCCTTCAAAGCCTCGGCTGCTGCCAGCTTATCTTCTTTTGTCGACTCCTTGCTGCTTGCAATCTGATAGTACTGGACAAACTCTGTTGCTGTTCCCATCGGGTAAAGCTGTGCCAGGAAGTTAGGATAGAACAGTCCGGCTGCCACCTCGCTCAGCATGCTGTACATGTCGTCGAGAGTGCCGAGCACCTCGCCGTATTCGGCCTGGCGTTCCTCGTTGGCGTTGACCCATTCTGTGAAGTCGGCCTCGAGAGCGGCTTTACGCTCAGCGACTTTATTCTTGCGGAGCATGGTGATCTGGCCTTCGAAGTTCTTCCATGTGTTGGCCAAACCTGCTTTGCTGCTTGCGTAGATGATGTTGATGTTCTTGTCGACCTTCATATATTCGTCCATGACGTCGGTCTCGGCTTTGAACACTTCGTAAACGATTGGGTAGAACACGTCGACGTTGTAGTTGATGCCGAATGATGTCATGTAACGCTCTGTCGAGCCTGGGAAGCCCCAGATCATGGTGAAGTCGTCAGGCTGCACGCCGTCGAGACTGATTGGCAGTGAGTGCTTAGGAGTGAGAGGCTTGTTGTTCTCGTTGAACTCGGCCGGCTCGCCGTTTTCGTCAGCGTAGACACGGAAAATCGAGAAGTCGCCGGTGTGACGAGGCCACATCCAGTTGTCGGTGTCGCCGCCGAACTTACCAATCGACTGAGGTGCTGTTCCCACGAGACGCACGTCGGTGTAGGTCTTGTAGACGAACATGTAATACTCGTTGCCCTCGAAGAATCCTTTGATGACAGGGTTGAGCTTGCCGTCTTCCGATGCTGCCTCTTCGAGTTCTTTAATCTTGGCGTTGATGGCCTGCTGCTGTGCCATGTAGTCCATGTCGTCGGTGACGACGCCAAGGATTGCCTCGGTCACGTCTTCCATTCTCACGAGGAACGATGCTGAGACGCCTTCTGCCGGGAGTTCTTCCTCGAAGCTTCTGGCCCAGAATCCTTCGTTGAGATAGTCGTGTTCAACCGTCGAGAGGGCGGCTATTGAGCTGTAGCCGCAGTGGTGGTTGGTGAAAAGCAAGCTGTTTTTCGACACGATCTCGCCTGTGCAGAAGAATCCGCGTGGGTGAGCGCCGTTTGAGAGACCCACGATGGCGTCTTTCAAGCTGCTGTTGTTGATGCTGTAGAGTTCTTCAGGTGTGAGCTGGAGACCCATTTTCTGCATGTCGACATAATTCAAACGCTCGACGAACATTGGCAACCACATGCCTTCGTCAGCGCGCACGATGCCCATCATACCGAATATGATGGCAAAGAAAACTGATAATTTTTTCATTTTTTTTAAAATTTGATTTGATATTACTATTGATTTCTAATTTTATTTCCTAAAATAAATCCAAAGATACCTGTAAGTAGCACTCCGATGGTGGTCTGCACGAGGTTAAGCATGTCGACCAATGGCGAAACGTCGTGAAGCACTTCCGAGTCGACGCCTGCCATGTTTTTCAAGCTGATGCCCAACGCCTCCAGATAATGAAGCGGTGACACCTCAGAGCTGAATATGAATGCGAACAGCAGCACCGTGAAGATATAGGTGAGAATCATCTTGAACATGCTCTCGCCGTATCCGAAAAACAGGTCCGACAGGCTGTTGCCGATGATATGCCACACTCTTCCGATTTTAGTCCAGATGCCCAGTTTCTTGTCGGTGAGGTCGGTCATCATACGCCGACGCTCCATGCGCCGTCCTTGTACGTAGCCCCAGTTGGCGTCGGCGTTGAAGCCACGCTGTGTCCATAAGCCCATGAGAGTCTTATAGATATCTTCGGCATCCGACCAGCGGGCCTTCACTGCCGCATCGGGACTCCAGTCGGAGACGACCTTCATGTCGTTGGTGCGGACACCTGTGCCGTATGTGTGCCAGTCGACCAAAAACTTGGTGTAGTTTTTCTTGTTTTGCTGTAAGATACGGCCGTCGACGAGGTTTTCGCGACGCAGGTTGGTGGCGTCGCCAAAATAGGTGTAATACAGGCTCGAGTTGCTTATCTTCGCATGTTTAAACAGCACCACGCCTTCGAAGAAACAACGGTAGAAATCGCAGAAATCGATGGTTGAATCTTCAAAAGTGGCCTGGTCGATACGTGCATAGCGGAAGTCGCTCCACGCGATGTTGGCGTAACGGAAACGGCAGTTGATCAGCGTAGCTTTCTTAAACGAGACGCTTTGCAGGTTAGGGGTGTCGGTCTTACCCGAACACTCAAAACTGCAGCAGTCCAGCACCGCCTCCTCGAATGAGCAGTGTCTCAGCGTGGAGCCCTTGAAATTCACTTTCGTCAAGGTGCATCCGCCGAAGTCAAGCCCTTCGAGGGTGATGCCACTCAGGTCGATGTCGTTGAGCTCTTTCGTCGCTATCAGCGATATGATTTCCGCCGTCGTCATGCTCTGTTCCTCCTAACGCTCGAGGTATTCCATTCCCATTTCGTACCAGATATCCTTCGGGATGCCGCAGCCGGCGAGCTTGTCGAGGTCAGCCTGGAGCTCAGGTTTGATGACGCCGTCGGTGGCGATCCACTCCTTCACATACTCGTAGTTGCCGTCGCCTTGTGCCGTGAGGATAGCGCCGCCGAGCTTCTCGACCGCGAGCTTCATCTTCGGGAAGTCGATGTTATACAAGCCATTCTCATCGCGGGTGAAGGCTCCTTCGTTGGCGAGGAAGTTGAATTCGATCATGTTGGCTTTTCCGTGTGCCGAGGCGGCGCCAAAACGCACCGAACGGAAGATGCCAGCCATGAATGTGGTGTAGTTCTCTTCGAGAGTGCTGTTGTTGTATTCGCCCATCTCATGGAGCTTGGTCACGAGGAACAAGCCGAGGATGTCGGCCTTAGCCTCTTCGATAGCTGAATACTGTTCCTTCAAGGCGTGACGCACTGTGCCGCTGCCGTCGAGGGTGTTCTTGATGCCCAGACCGTGAGCCACCTCGTGGAACATCACGTTGGCGAAGAATGCGTCGAACTTCACGTTCTGACGGGCTTCAGGAGCTACCAGGACCTCTGAAATCGGGACGACGATCTTGTCGAACTTAGCCTTCATGGCGTTCTTCAGCTGGAGCTTGCGGGTGCCTTTCTGCAGTTGCACTCTCTCGTCGTTAGGCAGGTTGATGGCGATGGTCTTCGATGCCATATTGCAGTCGCCACCGTAGAAAATCACGTCGTAGGCAGCCAAATCGGCGTCGCTACCCGGTTTTTCCTGTTTATATTTGTCGTCGACAGGCAATTTTGTCTGAAGTTCAGGCAGCAATGCCACGTAACGTGTAAGTTTCTCAGTCCATTCTTTATCTTTGATAAGGATAAACGACTCATGAGCGGCTTTGTAGCCGTAGAGGCCGTCGGTGTAGTTCTCAATAGGACCTACCACAAAGTCGATATTGTTGTTGCGGACATCCATCCAAGCCATGTCTGAATGGTAGTAGTCGTCGATGAGGAGGTCGCCTGCGCGGAATTGCAGATAATCGGCAAACTCTTTATCCTCGGCGAGTTGCGAAGCTTCGACAAGAAGCTCTGCTGCCTTGCGGATCTCATCTTTGTATGCCTCATGGTACCAAACGGTTTTGAGGTTACCGTTCTCATCGCGGCGCACCAGAGTGTATTGACTGGTCTTATCTGGGTTTTCCCAAGCGTCGAACTCTTCTTTTGTCATATCGGTAGGATAAAATCCTGCTCCTTCCGGCTTCGGACCGTAACCAGGGATGAACACGCGACGGTTGTCGAGCTGATCCCATGGACCGTAGTTGATTTCAGCATATTTACGAGCGTTAGGATCCTGAATTCCGTTGAGGAACTCGTCCTTATCGCCATTGAAATTTTCAGTCCAATAGATGTTATCCATTATCTTACCTGCCTTAAAAAGCAAGTCGAGCATCTTCACCTCGTTGTCGGAGAGATGACTGATGTCGGTGGTCAAAGTCACCTTAGCATATTGATTTGCAAGGGCTTCGTAGTTCTCTTCGCAAGATTTCTTATCCTGCTTTTCGCCACAGCTGAACAGTGCTGCAGTAAGTGCTATTACCATAGCTAAGTATTTGATTTTCATATATTTAAAATTTATTTTGTTATCAATGATACTACCCAAAGGATGTCGTTCCAGGCCTGGGTGAACCAGTTCACATTAGCTTGGATGATGTCGACCGGAGCCGTCATCCCGCCGCCGAGCGAATAAAGAATTATCGTCACGTTGAAGAAGATGAAGGTCCAGATGAAGAGATACGAGCGGAAGAGTCCGCACACCTTAAGGTCGCCCTGGTAGGAGCCCATGTAGCTTTTCCAGCAGGCGAAGTGGAACATCAGGGTGAAGCCGATGATGAAGTCGATTATCGGGAGACAGTCGGGCTTGATCATGAGGCGCATGAAGACGAATATGAAGGTGAAATAAGGCAGCATGTAAGGCGCCAGCGACATGAAGACGTTGTTGCTGCCCACCGACCACACCTCGCCGAGGTTCTCGCCCGATTTGATGTATTCGATGGCTTTCGCGTTGAATTCGGTGATTTTACGACGCAGGAACAGTGCTCCGACAAGGAAATGGGCGCCTTCGTGGGTCAGGGTGTAGACCAGATGGCGGTTTTTCTTGAAGAAAAGAGCCGTGAAGATGAGGAACGCCGCCATGCCTATCGCGAGCCAGAGGTAGCCCTGATAGGTGCCGGTTTTGACTGAATCAATTACATAGAGCGTGCATCTGTAGACCTCAAAGGCGCACAGGATGAGCGTCAGCATGAGGATGAACGATGTGAATGCTCGCCAGACTTTCTGCATAATCGCGAATTTTTATTTGATGATGAATAGTTTTCTAACGATGGTCGTCTCACCGATGATCTTCACGAAATACTGGCCTTCAGGGAGATCGCTGATGTCGATGCCAACAGCCTTCTCGCTCTTCAGCATGACGCGACCTGTGAGGTCGATGATTTCAATGCTTGAGATATTTAAACCATTGTTAATCAGAATGTTAACCTCTTGACTTGCAGGGTTAGGATAGATATTGACGTCGTTTTCGACAAGATTCTCTTCGATGCCGTAAGGGAGGTTGCACTCGTTGTATTCAGGGTTGACAAACACCACGTTGTTACCCTCGTGATAGCAGAGCAGATGGTACATCTCGCCATCGCTGTCGGGTGACGCTTCCCACATGCCCACGTTCATGAAGCCGCGGTTGCTGCCGATACCTTCGACCCAGAACTCAGTCACGTCGGTCAGGCCTAAGAATGTGAAAGTGATTTTCTTTCTTGCCACGCCGTTAAGGTCGGTGATTGTTGACACTTCCGTCACCTGCATCGGGTGGTCGGTGTCATCGTGGAAGTAGTCGCCCACCTCGAGGTCGTAGTCGTAGAGCAGTTCGGCGTCCTCGTAGGCTGCGCCGTTCCATTTGCAGTAAACGATCTGGTCGCCGTCGGTGTGGTAGGCGCCTGCGAGGTGAACCTGGTTATTCTCGTTGCGGACGTAGATGGTTTGGAAGTCGAGACCACCGAGCATCACTGTCTCGCCTTGATAGTGATATTCATGAAAATCGCCTACCGGATGCGGTGCGCTGAAGGTGTAGACGCCGTAGATATACCACTCTTGGGCGTTGGTATTCAATGATATAGCCAGCATTGCCAGCGTCATGACTGCAAGTTTTCTGAGATGTTGTAAATGTCTAGTCATAGTCTTATGATTAAAATAATCGACAAAGATACAGAATTATTTAATAGGGAAGGGAATTAATTTGATAAAAAGTCATCAGACAAACAGTTCTGAAGCGATACCGTCGGCGAAAAGCATGCCTTTGTCATTTAAGATGAAACTTTCGTCTTTTTGATACATTTTTCCGCTTAAATTATGTTTTTTGGTCAAATTATTAAACCTTTTGACATATTCTTCCCCGAAATTGTCGCAAATATAATTCAAATCACAGCCCCAATTGGTTCGCAAGGAAGTCATGACATATTCGTTGTAGCGGTCGTCGAGCGTAAGTTCTTCACGTTCAAAGGAATAGTTGTCACAATAATCCTTTACGCTTGCTACATTCCACTGACGTGAAACGCCATCGAAAGAATGAGCTGAAGGCCCGAGACCGAGATATTTTTCACCTTTCCAGTAAATGGTATTGTGCTTCGAATAATGTCCCGGACGCGCGAAATTGCTTATCTCGTAATGTTCAAACCCTTGATTTTCAGTCATTTCGACAAGAATCTCATAATGCCTGATGGCCTCTTCTTCGCTTACCGGCGCAGCCAATCCTTTTTTGATCCGCTGGCCTAAAGCCGTTTTTTCTTCAATCGTCAAGGCATAAGCCGAAAGATGATTAAAGCCTGTCGAGAAGAAAATCTCAAGGTTTTTACGCCATTTTTCGTCGGTCAGAGTCGGAATGCCGTAAATCAAATCGAGTGTAACTTCCTGAAAACCAACCTCTTTTGCCCAATCAAGAACCTTAAGGGCATGTTTTGAATCGTGTTTTCGGCTGAGGTATTGCAAATCGTCATCAAAAAAGCTTTGGATTCCAATACTTAAACGGTTGATTCCCAATGATTTGTATTCTAAAAGTTTTTCTTTTGATACAGTATCGGGATTTGCTTCGAGAGTGACTTCGGCGGCGGCATTGATTGAGTAGTTATTTCGGAGAACTTCGAGAACTTTAAGAACTTCGAGAGCTTCGAGCACCGTTGGAGTGCCGCCGCCGAAGTATATCGTCCTCACTTCTTCACCACCCAAATAATCCTTTCTTACAACTGCTTCCCTTTTTAATGCATCAAGAAAATCAGCACGTTGCTTCTCGGAAACGACCGAAAAGAAATTGCAGTAAGCACATTTGCTTTTACAAAACGGAATATGGAGATAAATTCCAGCCATCGCGAGGCAAAATTACGAAAAATTGACGATTTTCTGCTTTGTTTATCTCAAAAATTATTAAATTTGTTGGCTAAAACTTTTGAATTATGAAAAACCTTGTCATTCTTTCAGGAGCGGGCATCAGTGCCGAAAGTGGAATTAGTACGTTCAGAGACGCCGGCGGACTGTGGGACAAATACCCCGTGATGCAGGTGGCCTCAATCGAGGGTTATGAGGCTGATCCTGAATTAGTTATAAAATTTTACAACGAGCGTCGCAAGCAGCTTTTGGATGTGAAGCCGAACCAAGGTCACATCCTCTGCGCCGAGTTGGAAAAGTATTTCAACGTGACGGTGGTGACGCAAAACGTCGACAACCTGCACGAGAGAGCGGGCAGTCACCACATCATCCACCTCCATGGCGAGCTGACGAAGGTGTGTTCGAGCTACAACCCCAACGACCCGCGTTACATCCGCGAGCTGAAACCTGAGGAATTTGAGGTGAAGATGGGCGACAAGGCCGGCGACGGGAGTCAGCTGAGGCCGTTCATAGTATGGTTTGGCGAGGCGGTGCCTGAAATCGAGACTGCGGTGCGATACGTTGAAAAAGCTGACATTTTCGTCATCATCGGCACCTCGATGAACGTGTATCCCGCAGCAAGTCTTTTGTATTACGTGCCAAGCGATGCCGAGGTGTATCTCATTGATCCTAAGGATGTTAACATCAACAGCCGCCGCCCGATCACTCATATCAAGAAGGGGGCGTCGGAAGGAATGAAGGAACTGCTCGAAAGGATCGTCATTTCGACTGAAGCGTAGCGGAATGGAGAAATCCTCCATCCGATAAATCCATTGAGTAATCGGTTTTCTTATATTGTTTCTTCTCAAAGAGGATTTCTCGACTCCACATTCGTTCCGCTCGAAATGACGATTATTCCATTTGTTTGTAGTCTTCAGCCAAACCGCCCTCTGACGTCTCGCGGTAGAGGAATGGCAGGTCGCGGCCGGTTTTGTTCATGGTGGCGACCACCTTGTCGAAGGAGACGCGGTGACGGCCATCGGTGAATGTCGAGTAGATATTGGCGTCGAGTGCTCGGGCGGCGGCGAAGGCGTTACGTTCGATACACGGGATCTGAACCAGTCCGCAGACCGGGTCGCAAGTCATGCCGAGGTGATGTTCGAGAGCCATCTCACAGGCATATTCGATCTGTGCCACGCTGCCTCCGAAGAGCTGACAGGCAGCACCCGCTGCCATAGCACAGGCCACTCCCACCTCACCTTGGCAGCCTACCTCAGCGCCAGATATCGAGGCGTTAGTTTTCACGATATTTCCAATCAGACCGGCGGTTATCAAGGCGCGATAGATGCGCAGGTCGTCGAATTCGTAGCTTTTATGAAGATGATATAATGCGGCCGGAAGCACTCCGCTTGAGCCGCAGGTAGGCGCCGTGACGATGAGACCGCCCGAGGCGTTTTCCTCGGAAACGGCGAGGGCGTAGGAGAACACAAGTCCACGACTGCGCAAAGTGTGCTGGTAGCCCATCGCCTTGATGTGGTATTGTGCAGCCTTTCTTGGCAGATTCAGCGGTCCGGGCAGTCGGCCTTCAGTACGCAATCCGCGCTCAACAGCCTCTTTCATGGTCTGCCAGACGGCTTTGATATGCGGGATGAGAGTCTTATCGTTCTCAGTCTCAAGCACATATTCCCAATAGGTCTTGCCAGTCTCCTCGCACCATTTCATAATGTCGGTCATCTTCGTCAGCGGATAGATGTCGGGGATGTTCGATGGCTTCCCTTCCTCTTCGAGGGCACCGCCGCCAACGCTGTAAACCGTCCATTCTTCCAGAACTTTGTTTTCGGCATCTAAAGCCTTGAATGTCATGCCGTTAGGATGATATGGCAGGAATATCTTCGGCTGCCACACTATGTTGACCTTGGCATGAGGCTCTAGCACCTCGAGGATGGCGACGTCGGTAAGGTGGCCTTTGCCTGTGGCGGCGAGGCTTCCGTAAAGCGTGACCTCAAAACTTGCGGCATCGGGATGACGCTCGAGGAACTGCTCCGCAGCGAAGCGAGGAGCCATAGTGTGACTCGATGAAGGGCCGTGGCCTATTCGGTAGATTTCTTTTATTGTTTTCATATCTTGGGAATAGCGTTTATTAACTTCTTTGTGTATTCATTCTTCGGGTTGTTGAAAATCTCATCGGCGTCACCGAGCTCTACGGGCTTTCCGTTGTACATCACGAGGATGCGGTCCGACATGAAGCGGACGACGCTAAGGTCGTGAGAGATAAACACATACGTAAATCCGAAGTCGTTTTTCAGTAGGTTGAGGAGGTTCAGAACCTGCGCCTGCACCGACACGTCGAGAGCCGACACCGACTCGTCGCAGATTATCAGTTTAGGATGCACTGCCAGTGCCCTCGCGATGCAGATTCGTTGCCTCTGACCGCCTGAGAACTCATGCGGATAACGTTGATAATGCTCAGGTTGCAGTCCGACCTCGGTGAGCAGCTCACACACCTTGTCGCGACGTTTTTTAGCATCCGGCTCCAGTCCGTGCACCATCATCGGCTCCGCTATCGCGTCGCCGATGCGCATCTTCGGATTCAACGACGAATACGGATCCTGGAAGACAATCTGCGCATGTTTGCGATATTCACGTAAGTCGTTGCCGCTCAGCGACATAACATCTTTGCCTTCGAAGATTATCTTGCCTTCAGAAGGCTCAACCAGACGTAAAATCGAGCGGCCGAGAGTTGTCTTACCGCACCCAGACTCGCCAACGAGACCCAGCGTCTCGCCAGGATACACTTCGAAACTCACGTCGTCGACGGCTTTCACATGGTCGTAAACACGATTGAACACGCCTTTTTTGAGCGGGAACCACGTCTTCAGGTGCTCCACCTTCAACAACGGCTCACGACTGTATATTTCTTTCAGATGATTTTCTCTATCTTGTTGAGTGACAATAAGTTGCTTTTTGAAATCAGCGTCTTCTTTCCAGGTGCCGTCGAGGAATTCCTTCACTATTGGGAGTCGTTTCAGACGATAATCCATCGGCGGACGGCAAGCGAGGAGACCTTTTGTATATGGATCTTTTGGATTGTTGAGGATTTCCTGGGCCTCGCCGTATTCAACGATGTTGCCGTTGTGCATCACCGCGATGTAATCGGAGACTTCGGAGACAACGCCGAGGTCGTGAGATATAAAGATCATCGAAAGATTTTCTAATTGTTGAAGGTCTTTCAAAAGTTTCAGGATCTCTTTCTGGACGGTGACATCCAATGCTGTGGTGGGCTCATCCGCTATCAGAAGCTCGGGGTTGCAGGCCAGCGCCATCGCAATCATCACGCGTTGTTTCTGTCCGCCCGAGAGCTCGTGAGGGTAGCTCTTGTAGATGGCGTCGGGGCGTGGCAGCATCACTTTTTTGAACAGGGATATGGTGCGGGCCTTGGCCGCATCCTCGGTGACATCTTCGTGGGCAAGAATAGCTTCTGTCACCTGAAAACCGCACTGAAACACGGGGTTTAGAGACGTCATCGGCTCTTGGAATATCATGGCGATGCGCTTGCCGCGGATGTCGTGCATCTGGTTTTCCGAAAGATGCAGGATATCTTTCCCGTCGAGGGTGATTTCGTCGGCTGTTATTCGCGATTGCTTCTCGTTCAAAAGCCGCATCACTGCCAGGTTGCTCACCGACTTTCCCGAACCTGATTCACCAACGATTCCAAGGGTTTTGCCCTTCGGCACCTCAAAACTGACACCATGCACTGCCTCGTTCCATTCGCCATCGCGAAGGAATGAAATTCGGAGATTTCTTATGTTTAACAATGTGCCCATTTTATTGGACGCACGCGGTGCGTCCCTACATTAAAACCCTTCCAATGTCATTAAAACCGTTGGAATCAATAATATTCCACCTAAAATTATCAGCATCAAAATAAATTTCCACACCCATTTCAGCCATTTCTGATATGGGATCTTCGCTACTCCTAATGCTCCGATCAACACCCCTGAGGTTGGCGTTATCATGTTGGTGAAGCCGTCGCCGAATTGGAACGCCATCACAGTGGCTTGACGGCATACCCCGATGAGGTCGCTGAACGGCGCCATAATCGGCATCGTGATGGCCGCTTTGGCCGAGCCCGACGGTATGATGATGTTGATAAGTGTCTGAATGCCATACATTATCTCCACCGACGCCACCTTGCCGAAGTCGGACATCGATTTCGAGAGTCCGTACAGAATCGTGTCGATGATGCCGCCATTTTGCAGAATTATCACGATGCCGCCAGCCAATCCGACGACCACTGCAGCCGACAAAATGTCGCTCATCCCTTCGATGAAAAGTCGTGCTATGTCGCTGGCGCTCTTGCCGATAGCGATGCCGCTGCAGATGCCCATGGCGAGGAATAGCGACGCGATCTCCATCACATACCAGCCGTAACCCATCACGCCGACGATGAGATAGATGATGGTGTAAAGAAGCAGCAGCAAAATGAAGTTATGTACCGTTTTTCTTAACGAAAAAGCTCCTAAAACTGCGAAAATTCCGGTCAAAATCGGGATTATCGGCATCACAAAGGCGCTTGAACCTATTACCAACGTCGTTTTTGGATTTAAATACGAGAAAATCACCATCGCGACAAGCAAAAAAGCATACACAAACCAAGCTGATTTTGGTACATAATGCTCAAACTCCTGCCCTTGTGCCACGCTGTTTTTCCGCCAGTAAGCGTCATCGTCGTACATGATTGAACTCGTCGGATTTTTCTTCACTTTATGGGCATAATGCAGCACGAAAGCAATGCCGAAGATGTTGATAATCACCCAGCAGAAGATGCGGTAGCCGATGCCCGAAAACAGCGGCACGTCGGCGATTCCCTGCGCGATACCTATCGTAAACGGGTTCAGAATCGCACCCGCAAAGCCGATATGAGCCGCCACATACACCATGCAGAGTCCCACGATACTGTCGTAACCCATTGATATTGCGAGCGGTATGATGATAATCACAAAGGCAACGCACTCCTCGCTCATCCCGAAAATCGCGCCGAAGAGGCTGAACAGCAGCATTATCAGCACGATGATGATGTTGTCGATGCCCAAAAACCGTATAAACTTGTGATTTTCAAGCTTTTGCGTAAATTTCAGGAAAGAAAAAATTCCCATGTCGATGGCTCGGCTTTTGTTCATAATCCAGAATGCGCCGCCTATCATCAGGATGAAGATGATGATTTTCGACTGTTGCACAAAGCCGTTGAAAAGCGCCGAAAACACCTGCCACGTCTGAGCTTCGGGCTGAAAAACCTCCTGATACTCAATGGGTAACTCGTTTTCATAATAGAACTGCCCGTCCACATACATTCCCGGCTTGATAAACCAGGTCATAACGGCGGCGACCACGATTATGAAGAAAACGATGACGTAGGTATGCGGTACTTTGCGCTTTGCCATAAAATATTTTTTGCAAAGATAGGAAAATAATTAAAAACTTTCAAAGAAATTCGTCATTCCGGAATCATCAATGAATCCGCGCCGAGGCGTTCCATCTCGCGATTGAAACGTCGGCGATTGCGCTCAAGTTTTCTTTTGAAGCGTTCTCTTTTGTTGAACCTATTGTAAATCAATGTGATAGGACTGACAACCGAGCCTTTTGGCTCCCGAACTGGCTTTTTGTGAATAAACGCTTCGTCGCCTTCTTTCGAGATTCCAGGAACCATATACGGCCTGCGCCACGGCATATTGATGATTTCCTGCTTAAAGGTTTCATAGTCGGGCCAAGGATATATCTCAACCGAATCAAGCATGACGTTACTTCGTATCATCTTGATTATCAGCTCTTTATCTAAAATACTATCTCGAAAAATCGGAACTCGTTGACGGTAGAATCCTACACAGCTAACCCAAAGAGTATCAATTGGTTTTGATTTTATCAAAAACCATCCGTCCCGATTTGAAGTCGTTCCATAACGCGATAACTCACTGACTATATTCACATTAGGAATTGCCGTTAAGCTGTCGTTCGAAAAAATCCTTCCTTTTACTGTGAAATATTCTTCCTGTGCTGTTATTTTTAAAGCACAAAGCACCAAAATCAGCAATAGGAAAAAGTTTTTCATAAAAAAATAACGATGTAACCATTAAATTATTACATCGTTATTTCAATAACCTATAACCAATAACCTATAACCTAAATTACCACCACTCTTTTAGTTTCAACTCCTTTTTCCGTTTCAACCTTGATAAAATACATTCCAGCCTCTTGATTACTGAAGTCATATTCGAAGATATCTCCGGTGACAAAAGTGTTAAAAATTACTTGTCCTAAAGTATTGAAAACACTAATGGTTTGGAGATTTTTAGCCTCAATTATGGTCACACCGTTGGTCGGATTCGGATAAACCGCTGAAATGGCATCTTCAACTTCCGAAACCGCTTGCGGCTCAGCTTCAATAAATTCATAAAAACCGTTCAGTCCCATTGGGTCGTACCAAGCCGTGTTTTGATAAGCTGCGGCGCATCCTTGAGGAACTGTAAGTGTTTGAGTACCAAACTGTTCAAACACAACACAATTCCATCCTGGCTCATTGCCAAGCTCAGGAGGCACGGTTGCCAAAGAGACGGCATTTGTAAAATGAGAGCATTGTCTAAAGGCATAGTCGCCGATATATTCTACAGATTCGCCTATTGTCAATGTTCCGTCAAAGCCTGAGCACTGGAAAAACGCACCGGCTCCAATCGTTTTCACTGAATTCGGAATCGTCAAATCGCCAGTCAGATGAAAGCAGAACGAGAAAGCGCCTGCTCCGATAGAAGTTATGGAATTCGGAATGTTAATTGATGTCAGCCCATCGAGACCGCAAAACGCATTCTCGCCAATCGCTGTGACGGAGGTAGGAATCACAGTGTTTACACATCCCAACACCAGCTCGTTGTTGCTCGTACGGATGATGGCATTGCAGTTGTCGCGTGAGTCGAAAACAGGGTTAGCAGAATCGACAGTGATGCCGCTGAAAGCGCAGTATCTGAAAGCGTCTAAGCCAATCGTTGTCACATTGCTCGGGATGTTCAGCACGCCATGCAGACCTGCGCAATCGTCAAAAGCATATTCGCCGATGGTCGTGACCGAGTTGCCAATCACCAAATCGCCGTCAAAGCTGTAGCATGTGAAAAATGCGCTTGCGCCAATGGTGGTCACTGAATTTGGAATGATTAAATCACCAGTAAAACCTGAGCAATACGCGAAAGCGCCATCCTCGATGGTAATCAAGGAATTCGGGAGTGACAGGCTTGTCAAATAAAAATAATACAAAAACGCGCTGTTGCCGATGCTTGTCACAGCATAGTCAACGCCTTCATAACTAACCGATTCAGGGACGTTCAATGGTCCGGTAGCATTGTAACCGTCAACATGTCCTGTCAATGTCACAGATACACCATCAGGGTTAACCTGATAATTCAAATCACCAGCAGTAAAAGTGGTTTGCGCCATTCCTGCAAAACCAAACATCACGAAAAGGACTGCTAAAAAAGCCCTTTTTAAAAATAAAGATTTTGTCATCTTATTCAGCTAATTTTCCATTACTTCCTAAGACGTTGATAATCTTATGCATGTAAAGCTCTTTCATGTGGTCGCGAGCTGGTCCGAGGTACTTACGAGGGTCGAACTCTGCCGGTTTCTCGGCTAAAGTCTTGCGGATTGCTGCAGTCATTGCCAAACGGCTATCGCTGTCGATGTTGATTTTGCACACTGCTGACTTTGCTGCCTTGCGGAGCTGTTCCTCTGGGATACCGACAGCTGCCTTCAGTCCGCCACCGTATTTATTGATGGTGTCGACATCGTCCTGCGGCACCGATGATGAGCCGTGAAGCACAATCGGGAAGCCCGGAAGCTCCTTCTCGATGGCCTCGAGCACGTCGAAGGCGAGAGGTGGAGGCAGCAGACGGCCTGTCTTAGGGTCGACGGTGCACTGCTCAGGCGTGAATTTATATGCTCCGTGCGATGTTCCGATGGAGATTGCGAGTGAATCGACGCCTGTCTTGGTCACGAAATCAACCACTTCCTCAGGTTTTGTGTAGTGACTTGCCTCGGCCGAGACCTCGTCTTCAACGCCTGCCAAAACGCCGAGTTCGCCCTCGACTGTCACGTCGTATTGATGAGCGTAGTCGACGACTTTGCGTGTCAGTGCTACGTTTTCGTCGTATGGAAGTGCCGACCCGTCGATCATCACCGATGAGAATCCCATCTCGATGCAGTTTTTGCAGAGCTCGAATGAGTCACCATGGTCGAGGTGAAGAACGATTTCAGGATGAGCGCAGCCGAGTTCCTTGGCGTATGCCACAGCGCCTTCTGCCATGTAGCGCAGCAGCGTCTGGTTGGCGTAGTTACGTGCGCCTTTCGAAATCTGAAGAATCACTGGCGATTTCGTCTCCACTGCCGCCATGATGATGGCCTGCATCTGTTCCATATTGTTGAAGTTGAATGCCGGGATGGCATAGCCGCCATCGACAGCTTTTGCGAACATTTTACGGGTGTTCACGAGCCCTAAATCCTTGTAGTTAACCATAATATGAAGTTTTTAATAATTTTCTAACCGCAAAATTATAAAATTTTGTTGTATGAAACAAAAATTTTTATGGACACACGCGGTGTGTCCTTACATGGCCTTTCCTTTGGTTTTGCGTTTCGCACTCACCATTGTGAAATCCATTTGCTTTTTAATCAAATCCACAGCTTCGACGCGGACTTTCACAGCGTCGCCGAGGCGGTAGATCTGGCGGGTTTCCTGTCCGATGACGCGGAAATTCTCCTCGTCGAGGTAGTACATGTCGTCGAGGGTGCTGTAGCGCACCATACCCTCGCATTTGCTGTCGATGAGCTCGACATAAATTCCCCATTTGCTGATGCCAGAGATCAAGCCATCGAACACCTTGCCGATCTTATCCTGCAGATACTCAGCCTGTTTGTAGCGCACCGACTCTCGCTCCATCTCGGCAGCCTTGCGCTCCATCTCGGAGGCGTGCTGACACAAAACCTCGTATTCATTTTGATTCACACTCGGCTGATTATCAATCATATAGCGCTCAATCAGACGATGAACCATCAGGTCGGGATAACGGCGGATTGGCGAGGTGAAATGAGTGTAGAACGGGAATGCCAAGCCATAGTGACCGATGTTGACGGTGCTGTAGAGAGCCTTCGCCATGGTGCGAAGTGCCACAGTTTCAACAAGATTGCGCTCACCTTTGCCTTCCACTGCATCGAACAAGGCATTGTACGATTTCACAAGGTTTTCACGCGTACTGATATTCATCGAATAGCCCAATTTCGACACTAACGAAATGAAACTGAACAATTTTTCAGGGTTAGGCTCGTCGTGTACACGATAAACGAAGGTGTAGCCGTGATATTTCGAGTCTTTCTTGCCGATTGCCTCCGCCACGGTGCGGTTTGCGAGCAACATAAAGTCCTCGATGAGCATGTTCGCCTCGTTCTGCACCTTGACGTAAGTGTCGATGGGGTGCATTTTCTCGTCGAGGATGAATTTCACCTCCTCGGAATGGAAGTTGATTGAGCCCTGAGCCATACGTTTTTCGCGAAGCTTGGTGGCTAAATCATTGAGTATCAATATTTCTTCTTTATAATCGCCTTCCCCACCCTCAATCATGGCTTGTACCTCTTCGTATGCAAAGCGACGGTTGGATTTTATCACAGTCTTGCCAATCCACTTTTTCAGAATTTCGGCCTTGTCGTTCATCTCAAAGACAGCCGAAAACGTCAGTTTTTCCTCGTCGGGACGAAGCGAGCATACCATGTTGCAGAGCTTTTCGGGAAGCATCGGAATAGTTCTATCGACAAGGTAAACCGAGGTACCACGCTGCTGTGCTTCCTGGTCGATAGCCGAGCCTGGTTTCACGTAATATGACACGTCGGCGATATGAACTCCGACTTCGTGGTTGCCGTTAGGGAGCTTGCGGTAGGATATGGCATCGTCAAAGTCCTTTGCGTCGCGAGGGTCGATGGTGATGGTAAGGACATCGCGGAAGTCCTTTCTGGCTTTAATTTCTGAAGAAGAAATCTTATCGGAGATCTGACTCGCCTCTTTCTCGACATCTTTCGGAAACTCCAGCGGATACTCGTATTGTGCGAGTATCGACTGCATCTCGACGTTGTTCTCGCCCGGGTAACCGAGCACTCGGACCACCTCGCCGAACGGGTTGCGCGAGTTCTCGGGCCAATCGGCAAGCTTCACTATGACTTTCTGTCCGTCGCGGGCGCCTTTGTAGCTGCCACGCGGGATGAAGAAGTTGACCGGCATGGTGTCTTTGTCGGGCACCACGAAGGCGTAGCCGTGCGACACGCTGAAAATGCCCACAAACTCGTTATGCGCGCGCTGGATGACCTTCACAATCTCGCCTTCTGTCTTTTTCGACTTACGTTTCGGGAACATCGCCACCTTGACTTTGTCACCATGCAGCGCTTTGCCCGTGTTGTTGGCAGCGATCTGGATGTCCTCGCCGCCGTCTTCAGGCACCACGTAGGCCTTGCCTGTGCTCTTCATGTCGACGATGCCGACCACGTAATGCGGTTTCGGACCGTATTCGCTCACCAGATCGGGGTTCAGAGTATAGCTATATGGATGATGCTCAATGAGTTGACCGTCGCGGTTGAGGGTCTCGAGCACCTGAAATATCACGTCTTTGCCTGCAGCATCGCGAACGCCCATGATCTTTGCTATCTGCTTGTAGTTCATCGGCTTGAAGGGATGCTCGCCGTAGATACGCAATATCGTATTGACAAACGTTGAAAGGCTATTAGTTTTCTTTCTAGACATTTTAGTTGAAAGTTTAAAGTGCAGAGTTTAGAGTAGTTTACAAGTTTAAAGTTGAAAGTTTAGAAGATTCTTTTGCAAAATTACAAAATTTTCAAAGAAATAATAAATTTCATTTAAAAATAAAAAGGCCAAGCCCCTTCCAGAGCCTGACCTTCTAAACTTCTTAGCTTATAATCTTCTAATCTCCTAAGCTTATAGACTTGCTTGATACCATTCAAACAGCTTTTGAACGCCGTCTTCAATTTCCACCTTGTGAGTCCAGCCGAGAGAATGAAGTTTGCTTACATCGATAAGTTTACGCATTGTGCCATCCGGTTTTGAAGCATCAAATTCGACTTTTCCTTTAAAACCTACTGCTTTTACAACTAATTCCGAAAGCTCTCGGATGGTCAGTTCCTTACCCGTTCCAACATTGATATGACAATTTCTTATTTCACCCAATGCAGGTATTGCGCCGCCTCGGCCTGTTGAATGATTGCGGTCGACCACCCCATCGGCAGCAACGCCATAATGTACGCTGGAATATTTCTCAATGCCAATGATATCCTTGAAATCAACATTAAGCAACACATGCACACTTGCATCGGCCATATCCTCACTCCACAGGAACTCACGCAATGGCGTACCGGTTCCCCACAGCGTAACTTTATTGTCCTCAATGCCGTACCAGGCCAAAATCTTGCGAATCAGTGCCTCCTCGCTCTTGCCGTCAATCACATAGCGCACCTGCTCGCCATTCTCCTTGATGTTGGCACCTACAGGACGAATCTCCAAATCTCGACGAATCTTGTCCCATGCCCCATCGTGAATCAGCTTGGCCAGATACACCTTGCGCATCATGGCGGGCATCACGTGACTGTTCTCCAAGTGGAAATTGTCATTCGGGCCATACAGGTTGGTGGGCATCACTGCAATGTAGTTGGTGCCGTATTGCAGGTTGTAGCTCTCGCACATCTTCAGGCCGGCAATCTTCGCGATGGCATACTCCTCGTTGGTGTATTCCAGCGGTGAAGTCAGCAGGCAGTCCTCCTTCATGGGCTGTGGAGCGTTCTTCGGGTAGATGCAAGTCGAACCCAGGAAGAGCAGTTTCTCAACCCCGTGGGCGTAGGCCTCGCTAATCACATTGCACTGAATCTTCATGTTCATCATAATGAAATCGGCACGATAGAGCGAATTGGCCATAATTCCTCCAACAAAAGCGGCGGCCAAGACGACTGCATCCGGTTTCTCTTCATCAAAGAACTTCTTCACTGCATATTGATCGGTCAAATCGAGCTCTTTGTGGCTTCTTCCGACAAGATTATTATACCCACGTGATTTTAGGTTATTCCAAATCGCAGAACCAACCAAACCATTATGGCCTGCAACATAAATCTTTGAATTTTTATTCATATTTTAATCTAAATTATTTTCAAAATATTCTTTCCATCAATTGCCATTTTTCGTCGCTGCGGGCATTTGCCGAACAGCCTTGAAACTGGCTTACATACGCTTCCCACTCCGCTTGACGTGGTAAAGTGGCAAGTTTAGCCATATCCTTCTTCCAGTCAAACTCATCTACCGTGTCGCAAATCATGAAGAGTGTTCTACCTTTACGGTAGATTTGCATATCGAGGATACCGACTTGTCGTTGACCTTCAATAATTTCAGGCCACACGTGCTTATGGGCGTCTACGTATTTAGCAATCATATGTTCATCGTCGACTAAAGTCAACGTCTGACAATATCGTTTCATATCTTCCGTGCTCTTATTCCGTAAATAGTCACTATCACAAAACACAGCAGCGGTAGGCAGTAGCTGACGTTAACCGCCGGATGTCCGACTATAGTGCCGCAATCGATAATCATGCCTTGCAGCGGCGGCATTAAAGCACCACCTACAATAGCCATAACGAGGAATGCAGCTCCAATTGAAGCGTCTTCAAGAGATACTTTATCCAATGCGGTGCCGTAAATGGTGGGGAACATTAAACTCATAAAGAGACTGATACCTACCAAACAAAACAAACCCGCTTTGCCGACAATGAGTATGGCACCCAAGGAACACACAGCTGCACCTATTCCAAAGATAGTTAACAATTTCCTTCCATCGGTATATTTCATAAGCCATGTGGAAAGGAATCGACCTGTGAGGAACAGACACATGGCAGCAATGTTATAATTTTGTGCTGTAGCCTTGCTAATCCCAAGATTATCAGCGTATTGGATAATGAAAGTCCATGCCATGATTTGGGCGGCTACGTAGAAAACTTGGGCTATCACGCCTTCTCTGTAAACATTATTCTTCCATAAACGTTTTAGCGTTCCTTTGGCTGTTGCTTCGACACGCTCAGCATTCGGGACCTTCACCAACGCTATTATCACAAACATCATCAGAACCACGATTCCAAGAATAACATATGGATCTCTGATTATCGCTAAATCATGTAAACGGATGTCTGCTTTTTCCGCTTCGCTCAGCATTGGGAAAATAACGCTCCCGGTCACATCACGCTTGTCACTCAATAGGTTGGGCAGTACAATAAGACTTGCAACCGCCATTCCGCTAAGGCTACCCACAGGATTAAACGCCTGTGCCATGTTCAAACGGCGAGTAGCGTTCTCTTTGCTTCCTAACGAAAGAATGAAAGGATTGGCTGTGGTTTCCAAAAAGGCCAAACCGAATGTCAGAATGTAAAGCGAGAAACAGAAAAAAGTGAAACTCTGCCTTGCTGCTGCAGGAATAAATAGAAATGCTCCAACAGCATACAATGCCAAACCCAGCAGTATGCCGCTCTTGTAACTATATTTTCGGATGAATAGCGCCGCAGGTATTGCCATAGTAGCATAGCCGCCATAGAAAGCAAACTGTATGAGAGATGCTTTCGCTGCCGGCAGTTCCATTAAAGTCTGGAACGCCGCCACCATCGGATTGGTGATGTCGTTTGCAAAGCCCCAAAGCGCAAAGAGGCATGTGACGACCACAAACGGCAATAAGTATTTCTTCTCTACGAGTTTCATTACGCTCCAGCTCTTCTAATCGTTAATCTTATTGCCTCTAGATGCTCCAATGCAAACTTCTCTGCATCTGATACCACACAAGCTAAATAACCACCGCCGCCTGCTCCGGGCATTTTATAAGCCAAAACCATATCTTTATATTCATTGATGTAGCTTTGGACACAACCCTGAATCATAGCTGGGAACATTGCTACTTGTGCCTCAAATGAAGCTTTGTAAGCAGCAGCAAATGCTTTCAAATCCTTGCGCATAATAGCGTCCCAGCAGTCATCCGCCGCTTTGGCAAGTGCTTTTACCTTCGGCTCGGTTATATCTTTACCTTCCACTACGCTGCAGCCTGGCTGACGGGGTTCCATTGGAATCATGACAAGATGTGATTCGAGAAACTTCAACACTTCCTCGTCTTTGCAGGTTTCTATCTTCGATGGCCAATATTGGTTATCATAATAATGGCGGCATAGTCCAGGTATGCAGATACCTATCGAGTCTTGTGCACCGCTAATGATACCATCGCTGCGCTCCGGGTTATTCTCATAGCAGAACACAAGGCGAGCTAGCGTTTCGGGATCCATGTCGGGCAATTCCAACGGCCAGATCTTCTTTATCATGTTTCGCGTTGAAGTCGACAGTCCACAACGCTCACGCACTTCAAAAGTGGGCTCCAGTGATATGGTTATTGCCCAACCAGGGTAATAACAGCTTACGTATGGCTGGTCTATCCACGTGCCCGCCAAATCAAGTCTCGTCGGAATTCGACACAATTGCTCTTTGATAGCAGTGCTGCTATGCGCTTCCAAACCCTCGTGAGGATTGCGTTTAAGCACTATGTACTCCATGCCACGCTCCTCGCAGAACTTACGCTTCTCGTCCGAGGCACCGTCTTCGTTCACAACGAATATGTCCGGCTTCAACACATCGACAGTAGGGATGAAGTCCATAATGCCGCTGCCAGCGTTTATGTAGGCATCTTTCACATAACAGATAGCCTTCACCATAAACAGGCGATCATTCTCGTTATAAAGGGTACGATGACCCTTATAATGGAGAATGGTCTCATCCGACCCTATTCCAACATAAAGGTCACCATACTGTGATGCCTGACGGAAAAACTCAACATGGCCGCTATGAAGCAAGTCATAGCAACCTGAGACAAAGACTTTCTTTGGCGAAGCCATCATTTTTTAATTCGTATTCGCTACTTCACAATACCCTTTTCAAGGTACTCAGCCAAATTCATTCTGACTTTATGTGCTGCACCTTCTGATGCCACCTTTGCGATATCGTGTTCAACCATCAGTTTCACAAGCTGTTCAAAGCTTGTCTTTGCAGGATTCCAGCCGAGTTTTGCCTTAGCTTTTGTCGGGTCGCCCCAAAGGTTAACAACGTCGGTCGGACGGTAGAAGTCCTTGCTCACCGCTACCAATGTCTTGCCGATGAGATTCTTAGGTCCTTTCACGCAGATACCCTTTTCGTTGATGCCTTCGCCTTCAAATTTCAGCTCAATTCCAGCATGACGGAATGCCAACTCGGTAAACTCACGCACTGAATGCTGCACGCCTGTTGCGATGACGAAATCTTCCGGCTCATCATTCTGAAGTATCAGCCACATGCACTCTACATAATCCTTGGCATAACCCCAGTCGCGCAAACTGTCAAGATTTCCAAGGTATAAGCAGTCCTGCAAGCCCTGCGAGATTCTTGCGGCTGCCAAAGTAATCTTTCTTGTGACGAAAGTCTCACCACGGCGTTCCGACTCATGGTTAAACAAAATGCCGCTACAGCAGAACATATTGTAAGCCTCACGATACTCCTTCACAATCCAGAAACCATAAAGTTTTGCCACTGCATACGGCGAATATGGATGGAACGGAGTATTCTCGTTTTGAGGCACTTCCTCCACCTTTCCGTAAAGCTCCGATGTTGAAGCCTGATACACTCTACAAGTCTTCTCGAGATGGCAGGCGCGAACGGCTTCTAAAACTCTCAAAACGCCAGTAGCGTCAACATCTGCCGTAAATTCTGGTGAGTCGAACGATACTTGCACATGGCTCTGGGCAGCAAGGTTGTAGATTTCATCGGGTTTCACTTTATCGACCACTTTCACGATTGACATCGAGTCACCCAAATCGGCGTAATGCAGATGGAAATGTGGTTTACCCTCGAGATGGGCTATTCTTTCACGATAGTCGACTGACGAACGGCGGATGATGCCGTGTACGTCGTAGCCTTTTTCAAGTAAAAATTCAGAGAGATAACTGCCGTCTTGGCCAGTCACTCCGGTAATTAATGCAGTTTTTGACATAGTTTATATAATTGCTTCTTTGATTTTTTAACGATATATTTAACATCTTCATCTGTCACCCACGGACCACTTGGCAAACAAATTCCATGTTTGAACAGATTTTCACTTACTCCGTTTGTAAACGCCGGAGCATTTTTATAAACTGGTTGCAGATGCATTGGTTTCCATAGTGGGCGGGCTTCTATTCCAGCCTTATCTAGTTCCAGGCAAAACGATTCTGTATCGATGTCTTTCTTAAAAACTATGTTGGTAAGCCAGAAATTGCTGTCATAATTCACATTTGGATTACTCTGAATATCAACGCATTCAACGTTTTTAAACAGCTCACAATAAAGTTCATGAACGTGTTTGTGATGAGCAATATGATCTTTCAAAACAGTCATTTGACCTCTTCCGATTCCAGCAGAGATATTTGATATACGATAATTGTAGCCAATTATTTGATGCTCATAATGCAAATATGGCTCTTTTGCCTGCGTTGCAAGGAAAATAGCACGTTTTTTGGTTTCTGCACCTTTGCAGACGACAGCGCCACCACCCGATGTGGTTATTATCTTATTTCCATTGAACGAAAGCGTGGCGATATCGCCAAAAGTGCCGCAGGGCTTGCCTTTGTAATACGAGCCAAGGGCGTTGGCAGCGTCTTCAATAACGGGAATGTCGTATTTCCGGCTGATGGCGTTTATTTCATCCCATTTAGCTGGCATTCCGTAGAGGTCGACAACGATTATTGCCTTCGGTTTTTTACCAGTATCGGCAATTCTGGATTTGATCGCCTTCTCAAGAAGTTCGGGCGACATATTCCAAGTTTCTTTATCGGAATCGACAAAAACAGGCGTAGAACCGCAATATGTTATAGGATTCGAACTTGCACAAAACGAAAACGACTGACTTATCACCTCATCGCCTTTACCTACGCCCAAAAGCAGCAATGCCAAATGAATCGCTGCAGTGCACGACGACACAGCCGCAACCGACACACCATTGCCCAAGAACGATTCCAAGTCCTTCTCAAAACCGTCGACATTTGGTCCCAACGGTGCAATCCAGTTGGTGTTGAACGCTTCCTGAATATAGCGTTGCTCGGCGCCATTAGGTGACATTTTAGCGAGGCAGAGATAAATACGGTTGGTTGGCATATTATACTTTTTTATTTATTCTCAAATTTAAACCGACTGCAAAAATATCTAACAATTTTCAGAAAAGCAACAATTATCAAATATTTTGGATGCTTTTTGTTTTTGATATTGTATCTTGGGACCGTCGTTTATCGTTTTACTTGATGATGTAATATCGAGTGCAAAGATACAAAAAATATTTTAAACACACGAAAACACAACTATACCAAGGCCAGCACCGCACAACTCACACCTACCGGTGACACTAGCGCCTCCAAGATTGGCTTTGTAGCACCATCGGCTACCATTTCTTCTGCTTTATTGGCAAACTCTTCAAAATCAGTAGTGCTAAAATCGTCAGGACCATTAGGATGTGAGTGCCATTCTCCCACATACCCAAACGTTGCTCCAGATCGACGCTCAATCTGTGACAGTTTTTTCTTTACGCCTGCTTTACCTAGTACCAAGTAATCACCCCTATGTATCGTATCTTCAGGGGCCTCAATAGTATCTACCACATGTATCGTATTTGTCTTAAGATTACACTGGCCAATAAGATAGCCGCCAGTTTCTAATACACCAGCCACCATGGTCTGCTCCATAATATCCTTAATAACCCTATCGCTTATACGAACATGCCACATGTCCACATCATAACAATCGTATTGTGGTACTTCAATCTTATGAACCTTCAAGCCTCCACATTCATCTGATATATACATCCAACAGCCGCCATCAGCATGATTTCCCACAAAAATATCTTTAAGCGTAATACTCATGGATGCCGCATACAAAGAGATTATATCGTCAGCGAGGATGAACGTTTCCGAATTGCAACCAAGTCCCACGTTTAACAAAGAAGCCGGTTCCTGCGCAAGACCTCTCTCTTTCATAAGATAGTTAGACACAAAAGCATCTGTCTTGTATTGAGCATAAACAGTAGCCATCGCATCATCCAACCTTACCCCACCATCAGTTCCTTCACACATCAACAAGCCGAATTTACCATTATCATAAATAGCAGCACTAATTGCGGTTGGTCTGTTTTCAATTTTTACCAGTTGGTTATGGACCGCCTTCGATGCCGTAAAATCAAGAATATAGTCAGGATTTCGCTTTTTCATCAACTCCGCATCTTCCAGGACTGTTTTTATTTTTTGGGGGGATGCGGCCGTCTTTAATATCTCATGGTGATACATAAGATTGGCGATATCCCTCATTTCAGTTGCCTTATTATGAAGTACAGAATCAAAATAAAGAACATGCCTGCTCAAATTATGCCCACTCATCACATCTGGATCGGCGAACAAAACATTGTTCATCCCAGAGCGTACTAAATGCATCGCAATTTTAGAACCAAGCGCGCCACAACCAGCAATAATAAGCGAAGGATTTATCTCCGGATTCAAGTTGGATATCTCATGCGCCTTCTTTGTTGTGAAAGGCGATTCATGACTATGAAAATTCACCCTTGAAGTTGGAGTCAACACATACTTCCCGTCAGCGTCGTTACCGACTAATATTTCAAAGTTCACAAATTGATAATAAGAATTTACACCTATTAGTTTTTTACTTCGCCTTATCGCAAGAATAACAACCACACTGGATGGTGCATCTTCCATTTTATCCAAGAGACCTCTAACTGTGGATTCTATTTCCACGCCATGCCTATTTGCATAATCCTTAAGGTCAGAATAGGTCCTAGGCAATTCAGTATCATATATATCACAGCTCTCTTTTGTATCATTCCAGCAAATTGCTCCCCAAACTATATCCTTTTTCTCTGCCCCAGGTAATTGCAAAAGCCAAAGGTTATCTTTCGTCAATCTTACCATTTTCTTTTCTGACCGACGATAAAAAGGAATATCTTTATTCTGACCATCTTCCTTATCTATCTCCTCCGATAGTTGTTCATAGTCATACGTCATGGTTGCCGTATACCCCTCAAGCCTTAGTGGTTCAAACTCGCCACCATCCTCTATGTTCACGCCAGAGGCCAAATCCTCGTACCACGACCTAAGATGTTTGACAAAGTCCTCAATCTCCATATTGGCGAACCACTCGTCACCGTTACCACGAAACAAGCAAATTGGTCTCAACCCATCATCCCTTTTGCAATAAATATGAGGGGTATGATCAAAATCGAAGTCATTCCTACCAATATACGCACAAGGAACTCTGTCTGGATAATCAGAATAGAATTCCACATATACAGGCTCTTCTGCTCTTACCAGCGCAGTTGTTTCGTCATACCTTGTTGGTAGTTCAAGTGTCAAGACCAGCCTAACCACTACAGAATCATGATACCTATAATAGATGTTATCAAAAGAGACGCCATTCATCCTGACGACTCTTTTGACATCATCTTGAACACATAGCGGAACTTCCGCCAGTGTACACGGTGTGAGTTGCGAAATATCTTTACTTACTTCCATACGCTGATTTCCTACCTGTTGCACTTGAGCTACCTTGTGCCGCACCTGCTGAACCTTGCTGCTGATTTTTATCCTTCCTTTGGAATCCGCTAGAAGTAACCTCATATACCACTGGCTTGGGCTTCTTTGTATCAGGTTCCTCTGCCAGAGATATAAACTTATTCGTTCCTATCAGTTTCTCGTATTCCTCTTTGGCCGGATAATGAGGAGGATTGTCGTCATCATCCTTAATCTGCTTCGACGAGGCGATTATTACCGCCCCCTTCGTCTTGTGCTCTTTGATTAAGTTCTTCGACGATTCTACGGGTTCATCCGTTTCTCCCTTCTTATACGGTACATCATTGAAATAGGTCCATGAACAGTGATGGGGTGCCATGAAGATATCAAAATCCAGTTTCTTGTCATTATCATGTGCTTTGCTTTGGTCCTGAATCTCCTCCCAGATATAATGGTCAGCATCACCACCAAACAGATACAATGCTGATGGTTCGGTATCCGTGCTGGCATTCTTAAATCTAGCCTGCATCACAATGGACGTTTCATTCTTGTCGGCCTCAGCTCTACCCTCCACCAGACTATCTTTAAAAGGTGAATGTACAAAGAATTCCAGCAGAGACATTGATTTGCCATTCACCTCCATAATCGTTTCGCCCGGTATGTACGAAGTTACATTCTCGTATCTCTTGTCTCCATCATATCCGATGATTACAAGTCGATTACCCGCCTTCGTTTTTTTCGAAGAGTTCTCATCCCATAATTTGCGGCGTCTTTCTGCCTCCTTCTTCAATGCCTTTGCAGGTGTGCTGGTAGCGTCTGTAAAAAGCATAGGAGTTACCATCAGCTCATCAATAATAACCAGGTCATTCTCCTTGTCTGTTTCCGAATATTTCTCAGGATCACCTAAATAATAATTGGTGTCAACGCCACGGCAATGATCTTCGTCGGGATGTGTTAACATAAACAAGTCTAGATGGTATCTGTTTTCACCATCAGTGCTTAACTCATCTAACAAATCACTCATAACATCATAACAATCATCATTGTTTCTAATGTTAGCATCAATCTGAATGGTAGTCTGATCGACCTTAATTAAAACAGTATCGCCATTATCTACCGGATAAAACTTAATTTTACTCATATTTTGAATCTTTAATTAAACATTTCATCATTCATATTCATAAACACATCATACATCTTCTTAGCGAAAATCTTGCCATTACAATATGCCACCCATGTCACCAGTATTGTAAGTAGCAATACTATTACGCCAATAGTCACGAGGTCCTCACCAAGGGGCAATGTATAATACCATTTATGTATCGCGGCCAGTACAAATACCAAGATTGTATCAACCAATAGCGCAGCTGTCAAGTTTCGCCAAAACCCATAGAGACAATTCTTCTCAAATAGTATTTCATCAAACCTCGTCACATCAAGCAACCATCTCACGGCTTCATCAATACGCATTACGTATTTTTTGTTCTTATATGTTTTCGGCTTGTATTTCTGAAGGTCAATATTCTTTTTGGCAAATATCTTTTTTATTATATCTGCCTTTAGCTCATCTGTATAGGTCTTATCATTATTGTAAAGGATGCGTGTTGTCGGCTTCAATCGATCACAGAAAAATATTCGTTCCGGATAGAATATAGCTATAGATTGAAGCGAAAATCTTAGTAAGAAGAATAAGGCTGCACTAATAGCCGATATCGACAACAGGTACGTAAGACCGTTAATCCACATACCTGCCCCTACCATATCTTTTACACCCATAGACACCCCTAGTATTATAGGTATGACAAGACTCAGATATGCAGGGTATTTCCTTGCTATCTTGTTATACTCTAAATTTCTCTTTTTCTTTGTTTCTCTGTCTATTTGTATCATATTGTCAAAATTTAATATATTATCGGCTGCAAAAATACAAAAAAATCCGTTCGCTCAGAAATAAAATTTCTGATTTACGGAATTTTTATCAATTTAAGCTGGATTTTAAAAGCAGATAGACTTGAAAATTTGCGATTTAACTAAAGGAGTTCGCTAAAATAAAAATCACTGTTCAAGGCTATCCGGGTGCGGTACTCCTCTATTGCCCGCTCCAGAATGTCGTCTTGGATGGAAGGCTTCACACCCCATTTCTCGGAATTTTCCACCTGCAGGCGCAAGTTCTGGTTTTTATGCAGCTCACCCAGAGCGAGCTGACTCACATGCGAGCAGCCGTTTTCGTCTTTAATTACAAAGCGCAGCGAGTCGCGACGGATGAGCGGCGCATCGAGGTTGCTGAAATTTTGCGACGCGATGATGAGCTGAGAATCGTCGGATGCACCTAAGTAGAATTTCATCAGTTGTTCTAGCGTCTTGGGATGGATGCCATTGATGCAGTCGTCGAGCAAGATGGTTTTATGTTGTGAGATGGCTTGGTGCATACAGATGATGAGACGCATAATCTCCTGTGTGCCGCGGCTCTGGTCCTCCAGATCGAGCGGCATTGTACTCTTTCCAACTCGGTGGAAGGTTTTTACCGCATAATCAGGCGACATCTCAAAAATATCCAGCATTATCTGCCTGTCTTCCTCGCTCATATTCTTTATGCGAGAGTTGAAATACGACGGTATTCGTTTGGGCAGTGGTATCTTCTCATAGTTCACGATGTTGCTGCCTATGGATTTCAGCAGGGCCAGAATCACTTTTTTCAGCTCGCGACCGTCCTGCATCTTGTCGTTAGGTAGACTATCGCCCAGATCGATGTCGTGGAAATCAAGCAGCTCGAAACCATAGCGGAAAAACGACAACTGGTCGTGAAGCACCTTATTATATATATTATTGCTGGCTATGGAGCTAATCACCGAATTGTTTCGCAACAACGCTCCTTTGATGATATATTCCGTATCGTCGTCCATACCAATCCCACGGCCATATTCCACCTGCACTAGTTTCGAATCTTCATCATACCAGCGATGAAACAACATGGCTTCGGTTGAGAGCCTCAGCTGAAACAGATTCTCTTCCAAAATGGCGCGATCGTTCCATCGGATTTCATAGCGATAGCGTTTGCCATCGAAATGATACACCATTGTTATTGCCGAAGGGCGATGGGTGTCGCGCTTCTTGTCGAGGGCAAACTCACGATAGGGCAAACGATCGGTTTTGTCGTCACGAATCATGGTGACCAGTTCTTTCAGGGTGTCGAAAGCCATCAGCAGTTTGCTCTTTCCTGCACCGTTGTTGCCATAGAGGTAAATCATGCGCAGCAAATTGATACGGTTTTGCTCGGTGAAGCCAGAATAAAAATCGTAGTCTAACGAGCGGTTGCGTTCCCTACCCGCCACAAACGACACTTTGGTGGTTTCGTTGAAGCAATAGAAGTTGGTGATTGCTATGGATTCTATCATAATTACATCCTGATTATTAACATTTTTTCGCACTGCAAAGATACAAAAATTTCTTGAATTACCGAAAATTTCTCAATTTTGACAAAATTCGGTGGCGAATAATAACAAAAAAGGCTGGATTCCCCAAAAGGAACCCGACCTTTTAAACTGTAAGTCATAAAAAACCTACCGATACTGATTCACCCTCTTGTACTTCTCCCCCATCTCCAGCAGTTTCTTAAACAGCCCAACCCTCTCCTCTTTCAACTCCCCCGCATTCGCCCTCTTTCTCGTGGCCTTCGTACAATTCAGCATATCATGCTCTTCCAAGCGGTGTCGCGATGGATTCCTGTGATTAGTCTCTATGATATCCATTACTTCATTATACATAGCCAGTCAACGTTCATTTTGGGTCATAATCCTTAATGAAAAACACAAACCTTTCAATCACTAAAATGAATGGCGTATCTTCAATCCGTCATCATTCAATTCATCTTTTAACCAGTGCTGAACTTCGTGAACGAATTGCAGGTTTTGTTCATTTACTTTATCATAATACGTCATTTCATCATCATATTTACATTTTTTGAAATGACCCATGAAATAGCTGTAATCAGTGTGGAATTCAGGAATTGGTTCACCCTCAGCCACTACAGGTGCTGCAATTACAGGGTCGTAATACACAACAGCATCTTCTTTGCCATCTATCAAAACCGCTTCAAGGTCGTTTAAAGGAATAGTTGTGCTATAATCGCTAAGTTGAATTTTCTTTTGATCAAATTTACTGACAACAGAAAATATGTTTTCATGATAATAGAACCAATTCGGGTGCTCTCTTTTGTTTTTTTCATAAACAGCATCCTTCATTTTCACTATATCTCCAGTTCTAAGCAAGTCAAAACCAAGGTTTCTTACCGTTTTTTCATATTGTTGAAAATCGCCCATCAGTTTCTGAATGCTATTCTCACAAGTCTCCTGTTGTTTGATTGAAAGAGCAATGGTCTTTAGATCTTTCAATAGTTCTTCAGCCCGCTTTTTGAAATCACCCATTTTAGAAAGACGACGCCCCTTATTCCATTCATTTTCAAGTTCAATTATCTTCTTATTAAGCTCTTCGTAACGCGACAAATACTCCAATGCTGATTTCAACAAAGTTTTCTTAACCTCTTTAGCTTTCTCTCCCTTGGGCAAAGCAAAATTGGAGTATCCATTTGCTTTGTATATGGACCATATAGCTCTAATTAATGCAATTTGCTGTGCAGTATTGTTTTTATCAGAATAAATAAGATTTTCAAGTTCATCCTTATCTTTAAACAGCTTTGAAAAACGGAAATTCACGTTAAACCCAGCATAACAATGGTCTTGCTCTTCAGCCACCACTGGCATAATAGCACTAAACCGTTCAAAATGATTGGCAACTGCATCATGCATTGCGTCAATGGCTTCCGGCAACACGCCTCCGTCTACATCATTCTGTATATTCCACATCAAAGTGGCAGATTCTGCATTCCAAGTTTCTTCATCGATCTTTTCCAAGTACTTATTGAGCAGTTCCGAGGCATATTCCTGCAACTCTTTTAATGTCAAAATATAGAAGTCTTGGGGGGCGTTCTGGTCGAATAGGCCACCGATTGCCGAACGGATATAGTGAGAAGGAATATTGGGATTAAACTGCATTAACTCTTCCAACCCTTCCTTAAGCCATTTCACATATTCATTAACAGAAGAAAATCCACAATTCTCTATAATTCGACTAACGTCTTCTTTCCTTAAGAATGAATAGTTTTGGCTGATGTAATTGATGGACGTGAACCGATAGGAAGAATAAAGCAACGCCTGCATAAAACGTCTTAAAACTCGCTTGTCTCTAATTGTGAAGATATCTCGAGTAAGAAGATAAGTCTCCAAATCCTTTGCAAAGCCTTCCCAACCATCAATAAGCTTGCATACTTCTGCTAAACTCTCTTTCTTGAAAATCTGATCAATATCATCAGATTTCAGGTGGCTGTATTCATAGTTATAAAAATAGTGTTCGAAAGAACTGGCACTGTAAATTCTTTGATATCGGTTTTTATACCATAATTGATAACTGTCCTCTGAGGGGAATAACCTATTCAGAATATCAATACTGTCTGGCTTGATTTTTGGTTCCAAAGTGTGATTGTTAGTTCCGTCCTTCTGCGGCAACAACTCTTCGTTGAGATAATACAATTCATCGCTGGCCGTAACAAGAAAGTTTGAACTTCCTCGGTGTATTATCTTTAAACGGTAAATGTCCTCATAATCTTTGGGATGGGAAAATTTGATCAGTTCAAGCAGTAAAAAATCCTGATATTTCACATCCTGCTGCACTTCAGCATAATCATACAAGAATAGATTCGCAAACCGCTTAACATCACGAATAGTTCGCAAACGGGACATTATCAGAGCAAACAACTGCCTTGTCAGATTTTCCACCACCGCAGAATGTTCTGCAATATATTCGCTTTTGCAAGCTTTTGTCAATAGCTCAACAAGGTAATTCATTAAGCGGTAAGAAGGATGCAAAGGCACGCGAACTTCCACGGTAAAATATTTGTCGGTATAAGGATGTGTCCTATCGCTAATTTTCAGATGTTCATAAAGTACTTCATTTACGTAATCTTTGTCATAACCCGTTATAAATACCATATTTGGGAAAGCGCCATTGGTATCAAGCACCTTCATCACCTCTATTAGCTCCTCGCCAGTCAATCTGTCAAGATCGTCAATAAAAACTATGATTCGACGATTGATTTCCAATATAGCATTTTGAAGATCGTTTCGTTTCACTTTCTTGTTTTTGTCCTGGTCTATTTGGAGCAAATCCAAAAGTTTGGAAAAGATTTTGGGCATCCCCGGTATGGCATCCAATGCCACGGCATATCTGTCAATCGTATAGTCAATACCCGAATGTTGAGGTGCAAGTGATTGTTTAAGCGAATCGAGGAAATCTTCTTGGATAAAAGCCGCCTTTTTGGAAGAGCGAGGATTGAAATGTACAATAAGAAACTCATTATGTTCACTGCGCAATTTCTCCTCCACCAGATTCATAAGCGATGATTTGCCATCTCCCCAATCACCAACAATTCCCATGCTGAACGCGCTATCCTTTACATCAGTGAATGTTATGAAATTGACAATCCTGTTTACAAGGCTGTCCATATGAAACATATCAGCAGCAGCGTTGTTGATTGGAGCATCCAGTTCAAAAAAATGAATTCCATTCTGGTTTTCTAGTTCAGATTTCTTGAATTTCTGACAGATGAACAGAATAACAATAGAAGCTCCAACAAGAGCTAACCCGTCAAGATATGAAAATGGTCCACCCCAGTAACTAGCAAAGTCATACTGCGTGTTATCATAAAAGCGAAAATACGCATATAGGCCAATAGGTATAAGAAGAATTCCAACCGTTCGCGTAGCGACAACTTTTTTAGCTTTTATCCATTTCTCATAAACAATAACTGTAAGGCTAACCGTCACAAAGATAAATAACCAATCAAGCCATGTACTTCTGCCAAAACTAGTTAAGTGCAATAAAGTGCTATTGATAATCGCTACAACCTTATCATAAATGCCATAGCAAAGCATCAGAATGCACAAAGCTGTTACTATGCTTTTATGCTTCTGTAAGCAATCTATTACTTTTTTGACAATGGTTTTCTTCTCTTTTTTACACATACTGATTCACTTTTCGATAGTTTCCTCTACCCACATACTTTTTTAGTCATCCCAGTGCCAGTCTGATGTCATCCCACCTCCATCTCGGCCAAAACAAATACCTGCAAAACTCCCAAACGCCTTTCACAATGCCTTCATTGCTGTAGTTGTTTGACTCGTTTAATAATATTACCTATTTATTTCCACTATTGGTTCTTGCACATCGTATAATACATGTTTTCAAGACTGTCTAATGGCTCTTGCCCGTTCATTTTCTGATTAATCAAATCGGTCAAGTTTGCATCAGACAAGCACAAAACCAGTTTCTTCTCAGAAAGGAGTCTTTGTTGTACCTTTTTAGCAGTGTCGTCCAAACCCTCTCGGGAAAAAACAATAGCGAAATTGCCCACAAGCGAGTTCAGGTATTTTGTTGGATTATAAAAATTATCCGAATTCAACTTCTCACAGTAGTTCTTGAAGTCAACAATTATCAGATTGGAATTATAATCGCTTTTTACCAATTGCCAGAAACTAGAGCTGTCCTTATACGTGTTATTGACGACCAGGTCTCTTCTTTGGGTACCATCCGATGTTGACGACTGGTATTCAAACGTATAGTTCCTAAAAGTGTTCTTAAATAGGTAATGGAATATTTCCGTGCCTATTTTTTCATATTGATGCCAGCATTCTTTTCCTTTTGGGCACTGCTCCAACTGCTTCTTAAGCCTTTCTCCTACCGGCACTTCCTTGTATGAATCGTCAATCTGTATCTTATCAAGTCGTTCTTTGATAAACCAATGAATCATTTCACCATTCTGATTATTGATCAAAGACCGCCCCAAACTCATAACATCAATAAATGAAACGCCCTCTTTATTTAAAGCTTCTACAATACTATCATCTGGGTGTGAGCGGAAAACAATATTACACGTTTTTTCGTCTTCTTTGTTCAACAATTCTAACAATTCATTGATTGTTGGTGTTTTTGAAAATAGGAGCAAATATTTTTCTTTATCGACCTTAATCTCAGTATCGCTAATGATAGAGACTTGCTTTAATTGGCCTCTGAGAATATATGCAAGATAATCTGTCAAATCAGTATTTGATGCATATCTGACAAATATGTGATTCAATTCATGATGTATTCCAGAAATGCTAAATACATGACTCATTCTTGAATACTCAGAATTATTAAATCCTGTCAAAATAGAATCACACAACCTTTCATCTACTGCCTCAATATTTGAAAAACGATACATAAGTCCAACATAATTGGGATATACAGTAATCTCTGACGACACTCCTTCATATAGATTTATCATGACTAAATATGCATCGCCATACTTTGGTTGGACATAAACACGCGCATCTTTGCAGTATGAATGAAAAGCCTTTTTGATAATAGGATAATGCCTCTCTATATATTCATTACATTCATTATATCTCTCTCGGAAAACGCTTTCAATCGTTTCACTTAAAGAATCAGGCAATTTGCTTTCAACAGGGAAAGCTATGTTTATATCAAAAGGTTGTTCACGCAACTTATTGCAATAATCCTGATATTTACCTTCAGATGATATTGATATATTATCCCTATTGACAATAAAAAAGAACAATTCTTTTTCGAAAACATTGCTTATATTGATATCGCTTCCCCAACCATTTCCTAGTTCGTATTTGAATTCCGTCCTATTCAACTCAAGCACCTTTGCATAAGGCTCCATGTTTATTATGTTAGAACCTTCAAAAGAAAACATCATTTTCCCAAGAAAAACATAGAGGTCTTTAGATATCTTCAATTTCAATTCATCCGAGCCAATCTCACACATTTGAGCCAATTGCTCTCGAAAATCCTCAGGCAAATCTAATGGAAACAAATTGTATTTCTCCACATACTGCAGTGTATCAGCAATTTGTTTACCAATATCCTTCAATCTGTTTTGCGATGCCCTGCATAACTTATAATGCAAAACAAGTAAGTTCTCATATTTTTTCTTGGCCTGATTCATTTTTTCAGTTCAATTGAACATTTGTATTTGACTAATATCAATAGTTTGGCATATCACTATCTCTTTCACCCCAAAAAGTTCTTCACACCTACAACTCTAAACTTCCCAACTGACTCTCAACTCTAAACTCTAAACTAGAGAGAAAGCACATTCGCTGGACTCTGCGGCTCATACGGACCGTCTTTCACTTCCATTATCACTGAGCCCGATTCAAGGGCTTTCACGGTGTGCCATTGGCCTAGAGGAACATTCAGAGCCACTATCGGGCCATTAGGCGAAAGTTCTATTCTCTCGGTGCATTTCCGCTCATGCTCGTCGTAGTATTCCCAAACGAGCCGGCCGCGCAAGCAGACTACTGTTTCGGATGATTTAGAATGACGATGTATCGGAATAGGCGAGCCCGGCTCAATGGCATTAAGCATCCACTGGGAGTTATCCTCGGGTTATTCCGACCTCTTACTTCACCTTCACCCGCAAAAACGAGCCCAGCTCCGATTCTTTTAAGACTTCAAGTTTTTGGTCGAAAAACATCTCGATTAAAATTGGATAAACACGGAGTCGGTTGGCGCCCGACTTTTCGATGATTTCGTCGACATCAACGCCTTCAGGAAATTTTTCCAAATAGGCTTTTACCGCTTTTATGTCCTGCTGTTTGTAATCTATATCTGTCATATTTTGAATAGTTTAAAATGAAACATCGTCTGCCAAAGTAACTATCTCGGGCGAGCCAAGACCCGAACGGGTTATAACCCTGATATATCCTTCCATCTCGCCTTCAAACAAAAGTGGATAAATCCTGAGTTTCTCAGCCCCGCTGCGTTTTTCGATATCGTCGACATACACTTCCGCCTTGCCTTTCATAAACTCAAGAATCTTTTTTCTATCCTGATCTTTATAATTCTCAGGATCTGAATCGAATTTAATGACGTGCAACGGCTGTTTAACTTTCACCTCAATAGGTTTCTTTTCGACTATCTCACGCCTGTCGAGCAGCATCTGCAGCCCAATCCACCAGTTTTTATGTCCAAGATGTGTCGATATCGAATAATATGCCAACTTGTGCATCGTATCGGTGTGATGTTTAACCTGGTTAAAGAGGAAAAAGTAGGTTCCCCAAACCAAAATCACAGCTGCGATTATCACTATGTAAAGTTGCCATCCGATACTGGCTTCAAAATGATACGACAGCAGCCAAATACCGTATACGGCAAGGTTGATTCCTATTTCCAAAAGCGATGTTATCGTATGACTGCATCCAACGTTGATGAATATATGGTGCAGATGCGTTTTGTCGGGATGGAATGGGCTCATGTGCTTGAGAATTCTCATCGTCATCACTCTGATTGTGTCGAAAACCGGCACGCTCAAAATCGACAATGCCATCGCTATAACATTGGCATTCAAGTATTTAGGATCTGAAGCCACTACCGAATCGCTACTCAGCAGGCAGATGGTGAACCATGAGAGTATCACGCCCATCATCATCGTACCGGCATCGCCGATAAACATACGCGAATGCAGGCCAAACACATTGTGCATCAGGAATGGGAACAATGCGGCTGCGACTGTAAACGCCAACAATGCATTGACAATGTCGCCCGCCGATATGAAAATACAGCCGTAAACAATGCAGCAAGCGATGCAAAGACCGCTGCTGAGGCCGTTTACACCGTCAATCATGTTGATTGCGTTGATTATGCCCACACAAGCAAACACCGTCAGTGCTACCGCCAGATACCAATCGAATGTATCGGCTCCCCATAGGCCGTGAAATGAATTGATGCAACTGCCCGAGGCAAATATAATCCCGATTATTGAGAGGATTTCAACAACAAACCGGCTGTTTGGCGTCAGTCCGATGATGTCGTCCATGGCACCGGTGTAGAGCATCACCACCATCGCCAAGATGATTGGCATCAATGAATAAACATTACCATATCCAAAGAAAAAGTTCAGAATCATAGCTGCCGCGACACCTGCTATAATTCCGAAAAACACGGCAATACCGCCCATCACAGGAACTGGGGTCTTCTGTAGTTTTCGTGCGTCGGGGTTATCAACAAGGTTTTTATCCTTGGCAATTTTCAGTACTCTGAAGTAAACCCATCGCACTGCAATAAATGCCATCAGGGCTGATGCTCCGATAATAATGGCATTGAGTATATGTGTGTTCATGACAGCAAAAATTATTTCAAGGTACAAAGATAGGAAAAATTAGCTCCACTTTCCACAACAATTTTTGTATTTCTTTCCACTGCCACATGGGCAAGGTTCATTCCTTCCTATTTTATTCATTCGAATAGACTCTTGGCTACCGAATAATAATTCTGCTATTTCGTTCGGATGCATCTGATCAAGCAACCAATCCAATGTTTCATCATATTCGGGGTCAGAAGGTTCATATGTTGTTGATTCTTTCCATGCCTTATTATCTGGAATTGCTTTTCTGGCTTCATTGTAAAACGGCATGTGTTGTGCCGCTTTCAAATTACCATTTTGTGCCATTTGGGCTAAGTCTTCATAGTATTGTCTGAAATCATTTTCTGAAAGAAAAAGTTCTTCATCAGCCAATGGATCATATTTTTCGCTACGTTTTTCAGCTTCCTTTCTTCTGAAATCAGCACAAGCTATTCGAGACAATTTTCTTAGTCGAAGAACTTTTTGTTTAGGTTTTACTACAAGTCTTCTCGCCTTAATTAATAAATCTTTTCCATCATCAGGAATAGGTTTGTCAAGATGTCTTTCACCTTCACGAGTCACCAACAAAGCTTGTTCTCGAGCAGGATCATAATAGTCATACGATGTCTCGTCAATCCAATCTCTTACGTCCCAGAACCAACGTCTATTAACAATTGTTTCCTTTTCCTGTTGATGCCAATCGTTCAGATATTTTCTGTCAACATTTATCGGTCCGATTATTAATTCATCATCAGAAGGTTCTTTGTGATAAAACACCATAACAAGGTCGTTGTACATAACAACGTATGGAGAACTTTCTTTACGATATCCAAGAATACCTTTATCTCCTTCCTTTAACCCTTCAGCACGAAAAATGGCGTATTTCCATGTACCGAGATCGGTATCGCTTGCTTCTATTGCATTAAGTGTATCAAGAATATTATCATTAAGCATCCAGCGTAACGGCAATTCATCCTCAACATCCATGAAGATACTCATTCTGCCAATAGCCATTCTCCAAATCACTGACATCCAAAACAAGTACGATACTCTAGGTGATATTGTTTTATTCTGTCTGTTATAGTATGCTGAATATGCAGATTCCAACACTCCAAATCTTTTCTCACAATCGGAACAGAACTCGTTATCATATTCCAGCTGATTGATATTATTCTCGATATCCTCATCTGTTATTTGACGCCCAAGAGCGAGCTCTATTCGCTCTGGTGGCACTTCCGCTCCATAGTAAGAACAAAAACGTTTCAAGTCGTTCATGAAACTATGGTCTAATGCTTCACGAAAGCGTTTTCCTCGTCCATCGAAAGAAAATGTCGGATGTGTGAGAAAATTAGGCACCATGTGCGAACCTGTTTTATTAGCCGGATTCTTACGGCATAGGCAGCATCGGGTGTCGTGTCTTGGAATGGTTAGATTTTTATGTTTTGTTGTTGTTGAATGACTTATTTCGTCTAATTTCTTGACTATTTCACCAATTTCTTCTAATTGTTGTTTGTTGAATTTGGAATATTTGCAACAACTGTCATATCTTTCTTGAATTTCTGTGCAATTGTTTTGAACAGACTCATAAAAATTGTTAAATGCCAAGTATCTGGTTCCGGCATACATCATTACAAAATATGCATGGAAAGCTTCATAAGATTCCAGATTATCGCCAAACTCTTCTTTGTATGCATTATCCAAAGCCTCAAAAGCATCAGCCATAGCAAGAGTATCTTTTAAATCGACAGCCTTATGCAATGCCTTGCTTAGTTCTATGACTTTGGGATAATCTTTCATGATCAACTGACGTATTATTCTTTAAACTCAAATACCAGTTTAATATGTTAAATTTTTAAAAATTTTAGTTGATACGATTGAGCGTCTGGAGCTGTTTGATAAACAGTTATACCTGGTTGCTTTTTGGTTGTTGCAACAGCATTAAGAATTTCTTTTTTGTCAGCATCCTTAATTCGACACCCAAGATATATTTCCTTTATAGTGCCGGGATTAATAATTTTTGCTCCAATATAATGAAAATCCATTATACGATACTCTTCTTCATAAGCCCAGTCTTTTGATTTATGACAAATGGATTCAAAGGCTCCGGCTTGATGCCTCAAATAATTATATGCGAGATATTTATTATCATATGTTACGTGTTGAATACGATAAAACGAGTCAACATCATTTAGTAAATCTATTTTCATACAACATCCTTCGTGTTGTTTGGCATAATGTGCCCACAATAATAGATTATCTTTTTTATTCGACAAACACAAAAAACCTGTTGAATTCTGAAAAGTGCAAACACTATCTTTTATGAGTTTTTCCGCTCTCTGTGGGTCACTAACTATATCATGTGCAACGGCACGAGCGGTTAGTCTATCTGTATGATTTTGAATTAAAAAATCAAACCATTCTTTTTCAGTGTTATTTGAATCAATAATTGCCATACATTCAAAAGGATCGTTGAATGTGTGATAATCGGCAAAATACAATGTCCCATCGTTGATAGCTTTTAAACAATTATCAACCGATGTATATTTATAAAGATATTGAGGGATCCGACCTTGTTCAATTGCTAATCTAAAGTATTTTTTAGCTTCAATGTCTGCCGTCATTTTTATAGATTTACAATTATTCAAACGCTAATATATAAAGGTTTGACTTTTTGATATATTTTACAACCTCACCACCGGTGCCTTCCCCCAATCTATACTTTCATTAGCATTAGCAATATCAGTAAATTGAAATTCTTTCAGATACTTTCTTAGTTTGTTTTCAGCACCTTTCAAGCCGACATAAGATTTAAATTTTCTTGTCATTGGCAATCCTTTCAGCATTGGTTGTCCAGCGTCCAAATCGCGAGGATGTATGTAGCAAAGGCAATAATCGCCACATTGTTTGGTCCATCTACTGATTATACCATATGGCATAAGGCGGAAATAGCCGCCACCGTTAAACACGATATGTTTGCCCGCCATCGTATGGTGTGGAATAGGGAAATACTTCATCTGAACTCCACTATGTTCTACTATTGATGACACCGCTTCGCCATAACTTGGCATTCCACCATGTGATGCTGGTGCAGGAAACACCGAACTATCATGCTTTATACCAAGTTCGGCCAATGTCTCAAAAGCCTATGCTTTGCTTTCGCGGATGCTAAAACCCTAGAGTTTGCGAGAAGCCAAATACCTATTTCAATTTTATGGCATCCACGGTACTCTTTATATGACCCTTACTCGAGGCCCCAAACACCACCGATTGCAATTTTAAACTATTTATATAATCAAAACTCTGCTGTACGGTAATACTGCCCGAAGCCAACACATTCATTGCCATCAACTGGTACTTGCTCGGATCATTAGCCGCAATCACTTTCTCATACTCCTCCTTTGAAGGATGCATGTTGAAACCTGCTGCATTGATTGATGAGCATATGACCACTTCATCAATACCCCATTCTTTCAATTTGCTTATCAAATAAGGCATGTTGAGCGTAATGATACCAGGCGAAATATGGTATTTCTTACGTATATATTCACAATAATGCTCAAATACTTCTTTAATATTGTAACCAAGAACTAGGTCGGCAATGACATTTTGAAGAAACAGACATTTCACGTTCAAATCGCGGAACATTTTATATTCCACGTCTATCAGCATTTCCATCATTTTCATGGCATCTTTGGTAAACAATGCTGATGCACCCTTGCCTATTATGCTCAGAACGCCACCAGCAGAATTACCCTTGAAAAGTACCTCGCTTATAGCAGGGAAAATGCCTAATTCGTTCACCATGTTTGCATATTTGTATGGATATGGTATTGAAGGATACCAAGCCAGTTCACCATATCTGCTCTTGTTTTCGCGGAAACGGTCGCATATAGCGGCAGCACGTTCATTGCTGTTCAGCATTACTGCTTTTACACCACAGTCATATGCATTGTCATATACTTCGAAAATATTATCAATATTTCCGAAACGTTTCAGCATTTCTTCCGCTTTCTCCTGTGAGCGGTGATTGATACCAAAAAACTGATTATCACCGAATATTATTTGATCTATTCTTTCCATCTCTTTAGTTTTTTTCGTTAGCAAATATGGTGTGAATTACTTCTTGAGTATCCGTTGCTGAACGGAAAGAGCAGCCAGTTGTGGTTTTTGCCTCTTTTACAGCATCAGCAAAGGCATACAATTGATTGGTAAAACTCGTGCCTCTCACATAATACGGACATGGATCGGGAATCATGTTCATAGGAACGGAACTCCAGCCTTCAGGTAAACCCGCTGCTTTGTTTTCTTCACGTAAAAACACCTTATACCCATACAAGTCAGCCTGTATTTTACCTTTGGTACCGTGAATATCTAGTTTCAACATGGGCTTACGGTATGTGTAGTCACACCAGTTAACATGTATGTTTGCCGTCATTCCTCCTGTATATACTGCTTGAACATCGGTAATATCCTCCACAGCTTCTGAATATACATGGTTTGTCATTGAACCCACAACTTTTTCAGGTTTACCATAGAAGAATTCCATCAAATCAATCACATGGCTCCCCATCTCGTAAGTGCATCCACCGCCGTTCTCGCGCTTGCTACGCCAGCCTTTCTCAGGTTGTGGCTTGCTGATTGTCAAACTTAGGAATTGTGCATTAGTATGAACGACCTTGCCAATAATTCCCTGCCCAAGCAACTCTTTGACTTTCTTGAATACAGCATCAAAACGATACACATATCCCACTTGATTGACAAGACCTTTTACCTCGAACATATTAGCTAAATCGCCTGCCAGTTTTGGGTCGGTGGTGAAGGGTTTTTCGCAGAAAACGCTGATGCCGTTTTCGCATGCCATTTTACACACGTCGTAGTGCATTGACGACGGGGTGCAAACAATGACAGCATCTACCAGACCGCTCTTCAACAGGTCCTTGTAGTCTTCAAACATTTTTACGGTCGGCAGATACTTTTTGATCATATTCAGCATCATGCTCGACGTGTCTGCGATGGCTGTCATCTCAACATCTGGATGTGTGTTAATGATGCTGTAATGGGTAATTCCCATGCGGCCAAAGCCGATAATTCCAATTCGAACTTTATCCATTTGTAAATATTTATTGATTAATATTATTCGTAGTATTTTTTTCCGAAAAGTCTACGGAATAGTATTGCCGCCAGATAGAACATATATGGCACATTGTCTTTCATATAGCCCCAGATGAATGCAGGCCAACTTTGGTTTTTCTTGCCCCAGTAAAGACCCATCAGACCCAACTTCTTGATTATGGGTGGTGCCATCTTGTATTCACCCAGATTGAAGCGAAAAGCTGCACCTACACCAATGCATATCTTCTTTTCCAAATATGGCAAAATCCTGGTGGCAAAGAAATCCTGCTTAGGTGCTCTCATTGACACCCAAACCAAGTCAGCACCACTTTCGTTGATTATCTTTGCCATGCTCTCATAGTCATATTTATCTAATGAGCAGAAAGGAGGCGAGTAAGTTCCCACGATATTGGCATTAGCCTCCTCCGTGAACTTCTTGGTAATCTTCTCTAATGTCTCGTCCGTATCGCCCAACAGAAAGTGCTTCAGTCCGCTTTCCGGCTCGCTTAGCATCTCCTTGAACACCATCGGTCCCATTGTGCGCTTCACCTCCTTCAGTCCCCACAGCTTCGCTGCCCACTGCATGGGTTCAGCGTCAGGCAAATTCATAAACGAGTTAGCCATCACCTCACGGTAGTCCTTGTGCTTGGTGGCATAAGTCACCGTTCGCGGGTTACTCACGCAGATATACGTGCTCATTCCCTCTTTCACTGCCTCCGCAATACGTTGTTTTGCATCGGGGATGTTGGTGCAGGAGATATATGTTTTTCCGATTCTGAATCTGTCTTTATTCATTAGTGAATCATTTTAGCCTTTGTTTCAAATAATCCTGATAATCGTATATATACTTGCTTCTGTCATAGTCTTCCGATGCCAGTATCAACCCCACGCATTCATCCTTATAAGAATGTGTCCGAGACCAAATCCCTGGCCGCAACAGCAAACCTTTGGTTGGGTCATTAAGAAAAATACTTGTTTTTGACAACCCATCATCCAAATCCACCACGAATGACCCGTGAACAGCTACCAACACCTCAGACCCTTCCACCATTGCGTGGGCGCCACGTTCTTTGTCGGCTCCAATATGATGCATCCAAAATACTCGTTTCACCACAAAAGGCTGTTCTTTCTCTATTACAGAGAGAGAACCTCGTTTGTCCGTAAACGTGGTCACATCTATCAGCTCACAGTCTTTGATGTAAAAGTTAGTTTTCACGAGCCTTGTCTTTAGAAAACCACCATTCTTTAGGGAACAAAATCTTGTTGATTATTGGCACTTTCACCATTATCATTGCCAATATAATACTAATGATTATGGTTAATACATATATCAAAACGCCTAAACCAACACTCTCTTTTGTGAAGTGCAGGAATAACACATTCAGCGCATTAATAATAAATACGTGTATCAAGTATATCTGCAGCGAATATGTTCCGATGAGTTTCAACAACTTTGATTTGCTAAGCAGGTTTCGGATTACATAAAGTAATATGAAGACCAACACGGGCATTAACATTCTCATAATAGCATATAAACTAAAATGAGGTAATATTATGGGTTTCCAATCAATCCAAGTAAATAATCCTATTAAAAGAATCACAATTGGTATTACAAATTTATTGGGCCAATGCTTCTCAACTAACCATCTCGCCATTAGACCAAAAATAATAAAATAAAAAGCCTGAGAAATCGCAAATGGCACATAAGTGCCCGCCTTGCTTATGTCAAACACTTTGAAAAACCATAATCCCCAAAGGATTAGAGAAATTGCAACAATACTTATCCTGACAAATTTGTTAGAGTTGTAATATATGCTTTTCAGTGTCAGCAGAGCCAACATGGCTGGAAGAAACCAAAGAAGATTAAAACCAAAGTATTGCCCTAAAGCGGATTGCTTCCCAAACAAAAAAGCATAAATCATCCCTTTGGGATTGAAATCTCCACCTCCGATGGATAAAAACAAAACACCCGAAATAACACAAAACCACACATACGGAATGAACAATTTTACAAAATTGTGCTTGAGTTCGAATATAACTTCATGATAATCAATACACCCGCCCGTTGGGGTTTCAATTACGTTTCTCTTTCTCTTGTGTCCATAAATGAAAGGAAGTATGAAATAGACAAACACATGAAAAGTATACAACCAATTCCACAAGTAAGTCCTTTCTCCTGTCGCAAAATCGGTAGTTAGCATACTTGTGTGTCCGAATATGATGAGCAACATCAAAAAACCCTTAATGGCTGATGATTCATCGCGACTAATTAACGAAGGCTTTTCCATATTTCACAAAATCCAATGATTATATCTTTCTTTCGTCGAAATCAATCCCTTCCCTCAAAACTCTCGCGGGGTTTCCTGCCACTATGGTATGGTCGGGAACATCCTTTGTAACAACTGCACCAGAACCCACTATGCAATAGTCACCTATTCGGACACCACCCATTATTGTGGCTCCTACACCAATAACACACGATTTACCAATATATGTATCACACACTTCACCGGTATATTTTGTTCGAGTTTGTCCAGTTTTGTCAGTATAGACATGAGCCCGTAAGTAATGGCTCAATATTGTAACTTTAGATGTAATAATAGTATCGGCTCCAACATGAATGCCTTTGGCATTAATACGGTCAAGATTTAATCCACGTTCCATTTGGGTGGAAATATCAATATCATACCCCTTCATGCGATATTTCCAATATCTCAGACGTTGGATAATACGGGTGGGTATCATCCGAAGTTTATAGTATAAAGGATTGATTTCTTGCGGCATTTTATCGGATTTTTGAGTTTACAATGATTGATAGATACGATCCAACTCCACAATGTATTTGTCAGGATTGAATTGTTCGAAAATGGTTTCTTTTGCACTCTTACCTAATTTTTCCACCAAACCATCTGTGTTAACAAGCAGCTTTACTTTGTCCACAACATCTTGACTATCTTTCATCTTCAAAAACAATCCGTTCTTTCTCTCCTTAACCACAGTATTGATTGAACCAACATCTGTCGTTACAGGGACACAGCCAAAGCTCATCGTTTCAAGAAGTGACATGGGTAATCCCTCAAAGTAAGTAGGCAACACAAAGACATCAATTTTTTTAAAGAATTCCGTTTTCTCTGTTCCTGACACAACCCCCATATACTCAAATTCATGCCCTAATTGCTCTTGAAATCTTGACACATAAGTATCTCCCTCTCTTTCCGACCCTGCAATAACCAACTTAAAAGGTACATTGTCTTTTTTCAGCATCACACATGCATCCAAAAGCTCATTCATGCCTTTGGTACTGGCAATACGGCCAATATATCCAAGTGTCAGTCTGCCCTTATCATATTGTTTCTCATATACAGCAGCTTCCGACAAATCCACACAATTGGGAAGCGAAAACACCATCTTGGCATGGTATTTTTCTTCTATCCGTTCCTTTTCTTTCTCACTTAATACGATAAATGGGATGTCTTTTCGAAACAAGCGTTTCAACAGCCATGAGATATAGGAAGGCATGTTATCCTCAAACAGATAATTGCCCCCATGCAAATGCACTACCAATTTGTTTTTGCAAGCGAAATGAAGATATAAAGAGTCTCGGATGATAGAAAGCTTGGTCAGTGCAAAATTGAAGTGGACAATCGCATCAGGGTAACTTTTTAGCGATTTTTTCCATTGCTTAAGCGAGCTGAAAATGGACGACAACCTACTAAAACTGCCTGTTTCATCATCTTTGCGTCCAATTTCAAAATGCACATACTCCACTTCGTGGTTCTGACTCATAATGAATTGAACCACGGCTGATATGCCACTTACATTTTTGGTTGGGTCTAATGATGGGGAATTGATGATGACTTTTTGCATCTTTATCCTTTTTTGTACAAAACTCTTTCGTGCTCCGCTATTTGTTCCGGAGTAAACCGCATTTTGATTAACTTGGCAGGAACACCTCCGATAATACTATATGGTGGGAAACTTTTGGTGACCACAGCTCCAGCTGCTATTACGCTACCTCTTCCGATTGTAACACCCTTAAGGATTGTAACATTAGCACCAGTCCACACATCATCCTCAATAACTACAGGGAGGTCTTGATCTGGCAATTTTTCATCATCTGTTACATCTATAATATAGCGACCTACAAGATCTATTCTATGGTCTCCAGTTATAATAGTAGGTTTAGGGCCAAAAATAACCTTGTTTCCTATTTTCAATTCAGCACGAGTACAATAGAACGTACTGCCTTTCGGAATAAATGATCCATCTCCAATGCTTAAATTTTCCAATCCTTTTATGTCACTTGACATCGGACGAAGAAAAACACCCTTACCGCAGTGCTTCATAGCACGCTTCCAAACTGGTGACCATATCTTATCCCAAAGATATGATAATGAGAGGCTTAGTTTTACCCCACCACCATATAAAATGTTGATATTCATGTTGTTACGTTATTCTTTCAATAGACTTCCCCTATACGATATGTAAACGTTTGTGAGATATAGATACGACAAGGACTTTTATCATTTATTAACCTTTGTTTCAGCAAATATTCTTTCCAACTCCTCTTTGGAATATCATTCCTCTTCTGGGTACAGTATTGATTCGTGTTCCAATATCTGGTCAATAGTCCACTTGAACTAGATCGGCTTTGCCGGCACACCTCCAGCAATACAATAAGGAGGAATATCAGAATTAACCACAGCACCAGCAGCAATTACAGCACTTCTTCCTAAATGAGCACCAGAAAGAAGAGTAACATTACAGCCAATCCAAACATCTTCTTCCACCACAATATCCTTATCAAAAACTTTCCCACTATTAAGTTTGTCCTCATTTGTGATAGTGCGATAAAACTTGCCAACTAATTGCATGTGGTTGCCTGTATGCACAGATAAACCTTCAGCAGCTGCCGACCCTTTCTTCATAACAAACTTACTTAAAACAGCTGAAATCGTTGAGTTCTCCACCTTTGTGTTCTCGTACATATAAACGTTTTCTGTGCCATCAATTTTAAGAGGTGGGATGAGTTTTGCAGAATCTGCAATATACCCGAATTTCTTCCTATTACAACTACCAATATAACAGTGGTATAATGTATATAGACCTCGAATAAATCTGTTGTCTTTTAAATTACTCATACTGCGCTAAAGTTTTTTATACAATTCCAAATAATCGTCAGTCATACTATGCAATAAAAATCTATTGATTGATTAATTGACATAGTTTACGGTTGTTTGACTTAGTACAAGCTTCAATTGTCTTTTTTCTATTATCTTGAAAAAGTGTTTAACAGATGCGTTCTTCTTTTGTTTTCGGGAGGAAGTTCCATGTATTTTTTGTAACATCTGGAAAGATAGACATCAAAATCTTTGGGACCTAAAAAATAAGTGTCCGCAAATGGAAATTCTTCCAGTTCGTCAAAAGTGGATTTGGGCCAAATGATTCTCCAAAACTGAGGACTCGACACATTGCAATATTTGTCACCAGCAGGAACCGAATCAAGTATTTTCTTAATTTTTCGCTTTTCCTTAAGATTATTATTTCCTATAAAGAAAACGATGATTTTTTTTGCCATTTTCTTTTTCCAGGACGCGTTTTGAGGAATAACACGCATTTTCCCCTTTTTGAGTATTTTTTGGATTCTTTCTGTCATTTCTCCACCTTGTTCTTCTGTGCAACTAACTATGGGGAAGATGTCTATAGAAAGACCTAATTTATTTGCTAATGGCAAATCAACACAAGGGTCATCCACAACAGTTAAAGTATCTTCCACTTTAAAGAAAAATGATTTAACCGGACTATCGTCTTCATAATAAAGACAACGATATCTTTCGGGTAGTTCAGTTTTCAATATCTTGATTAACTCAAAATAGTGATCATAAGTTACGCCAAAATCCATGTCATCGTCCCAAGGGATGAATCCTTTATGACGGATTGCACCAAGCATGGTTCCTCCAACCATAAAAAATGGGATTTTATGTTGATTGGCTATATCACGAACAACCCTTGCCAAATCTAGGAGCATAGACTGGCTTTCTTTTAATGATAATTGTTGCATCAGTATTGATTGTTGAGTTTATCACGTAATATGGTGGATGAAATTCCGTCAGTGTGGTCAAGATATACAATTTCAACTCCTACAGGTGCAAATTGTTCTTCGAATTTGTTCCAAGCCTCCGTGCCTTTCCAATCAGAGCCAACAAACATTTTATTGAAATGGTATCTTTCCCATGCGGCAAATTTGTTTTTATCGGGTTGAGGAACAACTTTGTCCACATATTTTATTGCCCCTACAATAGCGCATCTTTCGGCAAAGGGGATGATTGGTGTTTTGTTCTTATCGTGCTGCACCAATTCATCAGTTGACACACCAACTATCAAATAATCACATTGAGCTTTTGCTCTTTGAATAATGTTTAAATGTCCGATATGGAACATATCGAAAACACCAGTCGTATAACCAATTATCATAATAAATAATGTTTTAATACTCTTTTTTAAATTAAATGGAATCGAATACCTCTGCAAATTCTTCTGAAAATCCAGGTTTGTACACCATTTTGCAATTTTTAATTGAACATGCCTTTATCATTGCAAGAGCCAAACCTTCCACATCATCCACATCCACCACATAGCCGTTTTGACCGTCTTTGATGATGTCGTCAACTATGTTAAGACATCGGGCTGCGGCACAAGGCACGCCTAAATATGAAGCTTCTATCAAAGCATTCGGTAGCCCTTCTGCTCGTGAAGGAAACACAAAACAATCTGCATTCTTCACCCAACGGAAAGGATTCTTGTCATAACCTAAAAAATGTACAGATTCTCCCAATTGATATTTTGAAATCAATTGTAATAATTCTTGGAAGTAATCGCTTTTTTCATCATAGCCTCCCACAAAGTACATCTGGGCATTTGGTATAGTTTTCTTTACTATAGCTAATGCTTTTATAGCAATGTCTTGCGCTTTACGGTGATTCACACTGGCAGATTCTACAAAATTTACACAATCAGAGCACTGATAAGGTGATGGTTCCTTGCTCAATATATCTATTTCGGCTGTGTCAAGCGGGTTATGGATTGTTACTACCTTGTCGGGGTTAACCCTTAACAGCCGAATCATCTCCATACGCATATCTTCCTGTTGAGCAATCAGCTTATCAGCCTTGGGGTAAGTGGCTACCACGCGTTTTAGTTTTCTTTTCGGATAATTGCCTAACATTCCTGAACTGCGAATCACCACCTTATGGCCAGCCCAACGAGAGGCAACAATCACACGGGGATTATAGGCAACTTGTGAACAAAATACCAGATCCGGTTTTTCCTTCACGATTTTCCACCAAATTCGCAGAGTTGAGAACTCATAAATGTTGCGGACAGGGATACAATCTGTTTTAATATCTTTTGGTAAAATATTATAAATGTTACGTAAACGTCCCACTACAACATATTTAACATCAAACCTATCCTTTGGCAGGATCTTCCCTATCAAAGCGCTCATACGTTCCGCACCTCCAACACCCCCAGGAGTGAAGATTAGTATTTTCTTTCTTTTTGACATTTTTCTATTTACTAATCCTTGTTTGGCAGCTTAATCCATTCTCCAAATTTATAGTCCCATTCTCTTGGCTCAAAAGGCATCATACCACTCCAATGGAAGAATGTCATTTCACCAAAATAAATCCGGTTGTCCACCTCGTAAAAATCAATTCGAACTTGTGGTATTCCTTTTGACAATTTTGATGCTAAAGCCTTCATTTCTTCAAACATCTTTGGCTTTTTAGGTGTTATTGTCGCATTGGGATGACCATTCGTAAAAGGTAGATGATTGAAATTTGCGTCGAAGAAATCGAAACGCGTTTCATGATCCCCCTTGCTGCGGTCTGTTGCTATAAACAACGCCTTTACTTCCCCATCAAAACAGAAAAACTTATAGTCTGGCAAATCATTCATCCCAGTTGCTGGTTCAATGAACTGCTCAGCCAATATACGGCGAGGTACGTTCTTGTATGGCCATTCTCGGTTATACCTATAATAATCCTCTTTCAAGCCTTTACGTAGTCCTTTCTTCACTTTTTCTACATCCATATTATTCTTATCCTTGCAAATGTACATTCCTGTACCACTATTATGGTTCACTTTCAACACAAATCGGTTAGGTAAACCATTAAAATCAATTTTATCTGGGTCGTCCCATACTCCAAGAGTGGGTATGATATACTGCTCTCCCAAAACAGAAGCCACATATTCCTTTGCTTTCACCTTATCAACCATGATTGTGTATTCGGGGCGTCGGTCATATAACTTCATCCATTGCAATTTTTCGCTATAAGACTTCGGTTTTTCTAAATTCAACTTATAACCCATTTTCAAACGAAATTTCCATTTAAGGAAAATCTTGTCAGGCAACCAAGATGCATAATGAGTCAATAATTTCACCGCAACTCTTTGTGGGTGTTGTAAATAATAAGTTATGGATTGCATAATTTGTAAATTGTTGTTGGCTTTACTCTATTCTCAATTGCTTTACAATTCTTTCTGCTTGGCTTTCTTTTGACAAGTACTTCTCTGCATCAATTGCTATATGCCTCCTATCAAATTGCTGGGAGAATAAAGGCGTAAAATCACTATCGTCAATATGCTCATAGACCTCGTTCGACAACACATAGCCCGAATGGTGCTCTGTGCAATATTCGCTACAATCAAATAACGAAGCTGTAATAATGGTAGGTAGTCCACACAGCATATATTCAGCAAATTTGCTTGGGAAGGCCACGTTGTTCAAAGTTATGTTTTCTCTAAGCAGAAAACCATAATCGGCAGCATTCAGATAGTTGACAACCTCGTTATTAGGCACAGCCTCCTTAACCGTAACACACCCTTTGAGCAGTTCATCTTTTTTCACCAATTCCTCAAAAGCTGATGTTGATTGTTTTACTAAAATTAACAACTTGGCATTTGTTTCCAATAATTTAAGGCGTTTAAATAACCTAATAAATGTATCTGGCTTGTGGTAGGAATTGTAAATACCACCAGAATAAATAAACACAACATCTTGTTCACTATAGCCCAGCAGCTCTCTCGTGCGTTCCCTTACAGTCTCGTCATAACAAAACTTTTCGCGGGACGAAAGACAAGGATATAGCACAAACTTTTCTTCTGACGACTGGTAGTTATTTATGAAATATCTCTTCAATGCATTGGAAACCACAAATACCTTATCGGCAATCTTTTGACGAAAGTATTCAGAATAAGCCGTTTCGGCCAACTTATTGTATTCGGACAACGAATACCCATTGCTCACTTGGATATTATGGAGTTTTTCAGCCACTGTAGCCCCTCTAAGATCATAATAATACACAACTTGTCCACGCAGTTTCCTTTTCAAAAACGCCATCTCGTTTCCAATGTCAGCTCTTGAAAAAACAGCCAACTTGTCACTTCCTTTCAGATGTCTTTTCATGCGTTTGTAAAACAACCAATTATTCAAAAGTCGTAAAGCTTTCATTGGCGGCAAAGTGTAATAAAAACTGACAATACTACCTGCCGCTTTTCGGATAGCCGCTTGTTGCGTTTTACAATAATTGCCTTGAAGCAAGTATCCCGCTGAAAACAGTTGCACAAGTTCAAAATCCAATCCGTTCTGCCTGTACAACTTCAGCCAATCAATAATTTGGGTTTGATATACACCGCCGTCATATTTCAGAGTGCTAACATAAATATACTTAACCTTGCTCATAGTCTTATTGTTTTATGGTGGTTTTAATCGAAAATGTTTCACTTGACTCCACTGTCAAACTGATACGTTTGGTGGCGATTGCCGTGCCGTATGATTTTGAAATTCTCGCATCTTTAATCATCAGTCTCATTGGTTTGGATGCATCGAACGATATGCTCAATGTGATACCATCCACAATCAAACAAACAGAATAATCATCAACCTCTTTAACCTCTACGGCATCGTCAAGATAGAAATTGGATTCAAAAGAGTGATTCTGATTTCCCTTGAACGATAATATATCTTCGATTTGCACTTCATTATCCGTTTTCTTCAAAACCAATTTACGCCGATGTATCACTGGAGATGCCAATCTTTCATAACCATTGTGCGAAGCTTCTACGTAGTCTTCTTTCTCTCCGACTTGCCATCCATGTATCACTGGTATGGCATTGTTAGGGAAGTCCCATAAACGGTTTTTCTTTATATCGTGTTGTGACATGTCGTCAACGGTGATGGTATTATGCTGCCGCGTACTCCTAAAAGCCATCCTCTCCTCGGCATTGCCCGAATACATATAACTACCCGAATCACAAAACACAGGATGTCCGTTAAAACATAACACAAATGACAATAAATCGCTGTGCGTGTGAGTACCATCAGAAAGTTCGGGATATTTCCCCTTTCCTGTACAATTGAACAGCACGTAATAATTATCGTTCCGAAACACAAAATATCCCGCATCGGGATAAGCTACTGAAGCAATATGTTTGTCGTGGCTTGTTACTACGGGGAAAGTTGCTCTGCTGTTTCGCTCTCCTAACAAAGCACAATATATATTGTATCCATTAGAGGTAGATGAATAATCAAAGCTATGAAAGAGGGTTGCGGCTATGGACATCAGGTAACGATAATCTGTCACCGTTTCTGTTCCAAATGGAAGGATTCGGCCATTGTCTTGGTCACCGATGATTGGGGTATTGCCGTCAGGCTGAATGGTGTGCAAAATAAAGTCGAACATATTACGCATTCGTTGAGCAATATCTAGAGGAAGGACTTCCCCGTTGCGCTTCAGCAACCAAAGGGAGTGGAAGAAAATTTCCAATACCAATCGATTGTAGCTCGTAGATTTCTCATACGACACACCCGAAGGCAAAATCTCGTAACGAAGTTCCTTATAAATCTCTCTTTTCCCTTCCGAATACCATTGGGCTGCTTCCACATCTACATTTTTAAATAAAGTGCCTAAAAAAACCAATCCAAAGATGTCGCTCAAATAGTGATTTTGGTTATTATAGAGACTCTTTTCAAGATTTCGGTAAATGAACCAGCCATGTTTGTACAATAGGTTGGAGAACAAATTGTCGTAGTCTGAAACCCTTTTGTAATCAGAAATAAGCCTTAACGCCCACATCCAATTGACTGCTCTGATAGCTACGTCCATAGCACATCCCCAATTGATGCTATACATTAAGGGGTTGTGCTGGTTCCAGTCAAGAATCTGATCAATAACCAAATCGGCATATTTTTTCTCTCCAGTAAGGCGATAGGCAATGGCACAATGCAGCATGTGGTGTGACCGGCTTAATTCCCTTGGCTTTTTAACATCTGAATTCGACTTTATGTTGATTTGGTCATAAGATTTGTAGTATTTATTATGCCACACATATCCCGATACAAAATCAAGGTTCCATTGTATAGGGAGTATTACCACATCACCAGAGCCCAAAAGATTATAAACACCCGCCAGAGCTTTGTTGGCTTTTTCTATAATCCGATGTTTCTCCTCTTCATCAAGATTCCACTCATCTTCGACAGGAATGATTCGGATTAAATTTTCAATCAAAGAAAACTTTGTCGAAATCCGCGATGAAAGCTTTTTGTCTTTGGCTCGCCAAAAGTATTTATAATAATATCTTCTGACTCTTTGCTCCATTCGCAAAAACTGCGAAGGCAACCTGTCTAACTTGGTTAAACTCAACATAAATACTTCTATTTGACATTTGAGATAATATACCTGATTTTCCCGTTCTTTGTCCGTTCTATTTTGTCAACGTATTCCAAATGGATCTGAACTTCCTGAGGCAATCTCTCTCTGATGGAAGCTATTACTTTCTTTTCTTCCTCTTCATCATACCCTGGCCGCTTTACAATCCGCACATATATGTTGTATAAATCTTCTTGATAAAACTGCACCTCTTTGACCTGCTGAGTATATTCAAAATTGGTCATGCTGGTGGAACTGATACGTCTTCCGTTAGGCAATTTAATGGAATCGACTGTCCGTCCGTCTATTTGTATAATATGCTTATTACCCTTCTCATCTGTTTTGACGGTTGCCAAATCGCCAGTTTCATAGCGGATCATCGGAAAAGCTGGATTGTTGAACCCCGTTCCAACAATTCTACACAATTCAGGATTGTTTTCGTCCAAAGGCAAAAACTCAGTATAGGCAAAGTCTTCGTCAACAATTAGTTCGCCGTTAATATCCTCGCAGATGCTGGCAACACCCTCGGTCAAGCCATATATTTGACGAATAATTGCTTTTGGAAAAGCTTCTTGAATCAGTTTTCTTTGCCAATCGAAAAGACTATCGGCTCCTGTTGTGATGAACTTTATGTGTTCAAGTTTTTCCAAATGGTTCTCTGTAATCAAAGTGGAGAGCAAAACAATATTGTGTGCATGGCCATGGATCCAATTAATTGGCATTTTTTTAAGTGTGCTATGGTATTCAGAAACAGTATCTGAAGTCAAATGAAAAGCACTGAACATCACTCTTTTCAAAAACAAATTCACTGTATAGTATGGTCCATGGTTTTGTTCAATGGGAACAACAACATTACCTCCAAACCAAATCATCCAAGAGTCAAATTTGATACCTAAACTAATTCGGTTTCGCCACCAAACCGCCGAAAGTTTAGTGTGTCGCTCCAATGGACAAGGGAACACAAGGCTGGTCGCTGTAGTGCCACTTGACCCAATTTTATGAGTGGCGCCTTTGTATTCCTTATTAACAATTTGGTCATAATTGGCAATGATTTCTTCTCTCTTCAAGATGGGGAATTTAGCCATTTCAGCATATATATCAGAGCTATTTATGTCGATGGCATTTTGTTCAATTATTTTTTGATAATAAGGAACATGTTGAATTTGAGCAAGAAAACTCTTTAATGCTTCAGCAGGGTCGACTTTCTCGTTTATGCACTTTTTTACAGCCTTCCGTAATTTGCGTTTATTAGGATGGAAAAACCAAATAGAATTTACTACCCCATCAATTGCCGGAAAAAGAATCTTAGAAAAGAATAACTTCTCGCCAAATTTACTTAATGTAAAACTATTCATAACTGTAGTTATTTTTTATGCACTTTGATAATTCAACACCTGTTTTTGTATTAATTCATATTTGCCGATAGCATAACCGAAAAATAACATCATATATATATAACTGTTCGTAACAATGAAACAATTAAACATTCCACATACCATTAAAGCAACTAACGTTGTCAAACACGCCAAAGACATTTCTGTACCTAAACAATTGGTTTTGACTATTTTAATAACAACAGAAATAATTTTAATCATCACCGTCAAAAAAAGGACAAAGCCCACAAACCCATAGTGATAAGCAACATACAACAAATCATTATGCACATTACCTGTAAGTGATTCATAAATCACACTGGCTCCAAATAGTTTGTCAAACAACGATGAGTTTGTTATAACATTAAAATAGATAATGTACTGGTCTTCTCTACCGCTTGTGTCATTTCCTTGAACTGTATTATTCAACCGATCAAATAATTCACCGCCGTTGAAACTGGCATCCAAATACCTAACTAAATAAAACAACCCCCAAACAGCAAACACAAGTACTACCAGTTTCATGACAATATTACTACGACTACGAAATCTGTAATATAAATATATCAATTCGATCAAAAAAGATGCAATAATAATAGTTCTTTTTACCGAGATTATAGCGCAAATCATAACTAATATCATAGCGATATCGTTGTATCTTTTTGATTTCATTATTAATACATGGGGTAATAAAGCAAACAGCACCATAATTACATTATTGTCAATCCAATACCCTTCTATTGTCACCATTGTATTGACATATGAGAAATCACCTCTATGCAATAAGATATAGTAAACAGAAACGGGGAATAATATGTAGGCTATTGGCCAAAAGAAAACACTTTTGTTCTTTGAAAGAGCATAATGTGATAGCAGATATCCAACTATAAAGGAAGCACACCAAACCAAACAAATATTTTGATAAAGGCTTGTTCCTTTTAGTAAAACCATTAAAAAAAAGCATACAGACAGAATAATGATGCTCCCAAGATTTTTAAAATTATTTACAACAAAAGAGCCGTTAAAAAAAGCGATTAAAAAACCCGTTGGAATTAATAAAAATTTCATGTAAACAAGTGTAGGGGTGGTTTGACGGAAAATAGCATACTTCCAAGATAAAACCCCATGAATAATCATAAGACCAAAATAAATATACAATATGATTTTGGTACCAATACTTATATGCTTAATCATTATATCAACCTTTTTTGATTTTAAAATAATATATGAGCATTGTGATAAAATATATTAGTCCTCCTGCTACCTTAGCAAAAGCAGCTCCATAAGCTCCATGGTTGGGAACAAGCAATAGATTTGTAAGGAGTGTACCCGTACCAACAATAACCGACGTGTTTCTCAATAACTTGCCCTTTCCGTTTGCACTAAAGAAATAATTGTAGAAATCACCAAAGCCATGAAACAAAGTGCCCATTGAAGCTATCAAAGTCAATGGAACTACCGCATCATATTCATTCCCATAGAAAAAACCAACAAAAGGGTTAACAATTAAAACGAGAAGCAACAATGCCACAAAACTCAGCCCTATGGTTGCGAACAACACTTTGTCCGGAACACTATTTTTATTTGTAAAATCACGGTAAAATACAGTAGCAACGGTAACAGGAATCATAGCAAGTGGGGCAGTAATTGCGATAGCAATTGAATAAAAACCAACCCCTGTGTTATCAGAAGAGAAAAGACCCACCAATACTGGATTCAAATGGGAAACACCCATGGAGAATAACGATCCCAAATAAACATGAAAACCGTATGATTTGTTCAATGACCATAACTCTTGAAGCCGCGTCTTTATGTTGCTAAAAGAAACCTTTAACCGACTCACCAAATATATGACACAGACAATCTGCGAAACAACATAACCCAAAATTACATGATTGACACTATAAGTTTTGATTAAGAAAAACAATAGTACCGTTGCCAGTAAGTATAAAGACGGAGAGCCGATTTTGAATTGCGACAACAATTTGATTCTATTGTCCGCCCTCAACATCACTTCGGTAATCCTGATGAAAAGAAATACGAAGGCAAAGGGCAGGATAGTAAAAAGACCAGATTTGGTTTCAGCCTCATCATAGAATAAGGCGGTTGTCCCTATACCAATTGTCATCACCACTGACATCAATAGAGTTAAGAACAGAGTAGCACCATATATTTCGCCATTTTTCTTACTGTCATTGTTCAACAACAAAGCCCTGCTGGCTGCCTGGAAGAATCCTACGGTTACAATTGAGGCAAATAAAGTACAGATGTGAATTATAAACTTGTAATTGCCATACTTAACAGGACCAAGATATCGAGCCAAAAGAATGCTCGTTACCAAGGTCAAAGGTAGACCAATAAGATTAACAGAATATAGTCCGAAAATCTGTTTTGCTTTAGTTGATGATGAATATTTATTTAAACCATTTATCATTAGAAAAGCGTGTTCAATATATATCTATCTTTCATTTTATAAATTCAACGAATAACTAAAAGAACAAATAACTCGAATATGTTTCTGGTCATTTCCTCTGTAAAATTCAAGCATTGAGAGCATTGTTTTAACCCAAAGGTTCCCTGATGTAAACTTCGCTCCAACTCGCATGTTATTAACTACCATGCGATACTCTGGAATATTGCCGTATGAAATGCAAGCTTCAACTTTTTGATTGTTTTCTTGTTTTTTCCATAATGAGACGCCAACTTCAGCCTGATAACAAAAGCTAAAATCAAGGCCAGTGTCGTAATGAGGATTTACTTTGGCATCAAGGTAAATTTTATGCAATTGATATGCACCCTCAATCCAGACACCGTAAGCTTGCCATATACCAGTGTATTCTGATCCAAAATAAGCAACAGCTTTGATATCCCAACTTTCTCGTTCAAATTCATATCCTGTAAAAATACGTCCGCTTTGTTCTTCCAATTTCGTATTCAAGAAGCTCTGCTCGTATCCCGCGATCCAACCTTTAGCACTGTGATAATTCGCATGGGCATACAGATTGTCACGCAAACCCATCTCAATGCTTTGAGCATTAACAGTAGCTGAAGCAGCCAGTGCAAGTATAAAGGCTAATACACGAATCCTCATAATCTTTCCTTTATCAAATCAGTTAATAGCATATATCCGTAGTCGTTCAAATGAGTTCCATCTCTCGTCAGTTCATCCTTAATCTTACCATCTCGCAGAAAGCTATCATAACAGTCAACATACTCTACAGCTACAAGTTTAGTAATACTGTCGCGAACATTTCTATTTACATATTCAATTCTCTGATTCTTTTGTTTGTCGTCTGTTGGTAAAATCGAAACAAGTATCTGTAGATTCGCTTTCAATTTACCAATCTCTGTTATGTATTGTAACGCGTACGAATCAAGTTCTACATTTGTCATCGGAGAATTAAGGTCATTGGTTCCGATAAGAACTACCACATTAGTCGTAGATTCAGTTAAACTAACCGCATCTAAATCTTCTATGCCAATTCCGTCTATACCTTTATTTTCAACCATACGGTTAGGAAAATAACGTTCCACGTCCCAATTAGCAATCATGGAATCGCCAATAAAATATAGAGTTGTGTCCATATCGTGTTTGTTGCATGAACAAAAACATAGCATCACTATCAAGATTGCCAATATACGCCTCATCTTCCATTCAAAATAATAAATCTATCAACCATTTTAGTCATTAGGCAGTCCCGCTGGCATTGAACCAGATTTTTGAGAGACCAGCGGGTTATTCTGCCTCTTTATTGCGGGGCATTCAGGCTGTGCGGAAGACCTTTCTGCCCCTATCGCGGCTCTGGCTGCGCGTAAAGACCAGGAAACCGCATTAATAGTAATCATTTATAAAATTGCTATAGTGTACTTAAAGCTATATATTTCATCAGAAGTTAGACTATGTATGCAGTCGCGTTCTGATATTTCTAAATTAAAATCTTTACGGTCAGCGATACCACACCATGGTTCTATGCAGACAAAAGGACAACCAGGTTTATTTGGAGCCCAAAGTCCGAAGGCATCGGCTTGTGGACAAGTGACAGTAAGAATACGATGGCCTTGCTTATCATATAATGCTACTTTGGCCACTTGATTTGCTTCTATAAGAATAGCACCGTTTACAAAGGTCGTATTTGTCAATGCCAAGATTGCTTTTTCGTTGAATAATGCCTTAGGGTTTCCATATGGTACACGCAGGCCATCATCCAGACTATTAAAAAGTAATGGCGACACAATGTTATTATCAACATCATAACACTGAATGAAACCATGTATTTCATCAGATGCATTATATTCAGGCAACAAGAAAGCTGGATGAGCGCCAATCTGGAAGTACATGTTTTTGTTGCCAAGATTCATCACTTGCCATTCGCACATCAACGTATCGGCTTGAGTTGTATATTTTGCTGACAACTCGAAGGCGTAAGGATAGTTCTCGCGATTACCATTTTCCATCAACACATATTTCCCATCACGATAAACAAATTCTGCATCACGTGCAAAACCGTGTTGTTTCATCGTATACTCGTGCCCATCAACGCGCAAAGTATCATTCGCCAGCCTCCCCACTACAGGAAACAGTATAGGAGCACGACGGCCCCAATAGGTTGGATCGCCTTGCCAAAGATACTCCCTTCCATTAGCTATAATGCTAGTGAGTTCTGCTCCTTTAGGTGAGATTTGTATGCGTTGAATCTCGCTCATTGTTATGCTGTTTTATTGGTAGTGGAACAAGTCCGTTGGAAATTGAACCATTGATGAGAAACCAACGGGCTGTCCACTTCTTTATAAATTGGAACTCTTGGGCTGTGCGGGAGCCCATTTTGCCCCTATCGCGGCTCCGGCTGCGCGTAAAAACCAGAAGACGCTAATCTATATGATGTTATATATGATATACTCCCTCAAGCGGGCAAATATTATGACAATCCATAATCACCTTGCCTTTCAGCTTGTCCCAATTCTGCTTGATGTGGTCGTGCTTCACCATGATGACAACCATATCAACTTCATTTAAGAACTGGTCAAAGTCCAAAATCTGGTTTGGCACAATCTCTTTATTTGTAAAGAATGGATCAAAACTCTTTAACGGACGAGCTAAGTGACGCTCTTGGATGTCAAGCATCTGGAGAGTTGGGCTTTCACGAACGTCGTCAACATTCTCTTTATAGGTAATGCCATACAATCCAACACGACGGTTATCAGTGATATTGTGCTCTTTCATTATTTCATAAATACGCTCAAGCACAAACACCGGCTGGCTGTCGTTAGTCTTCATCGATTCGTCAATAACCTTTGCAAGTTGCGGATAATCACCAACTAAGAACCATGGGTCAACACTGATGCAGTGACCGCCTACGCCAGGACCAGGCTGCAGGATGTTGACACGCGGGTGCATGTTGCAGATGCGGATGATTTCGTACACATCCATATTGTCGTGACGGCAAATACGGCTTAATTCATTTGCGAAAGCGATGTTCACGGCACGGTATGTGTTTTCAACAACTTTTGTCATTTCAGCCGTACGGATATCAGTCACAACTATTTCACCTTGGCAGAAAGAGGCATAGTATTTCTTTACCTTCTCACCGATTTCGCGGCTATCAGCACCAATAGTACGGTTATTGTGCAACAACTCATAAACCATATTGCCAGGAATAATTCTCTCTGGAGCGTGAACAAGATTGATATCCACACCTATTTTGAAGCCGTTAGCTTCAATTACAGGACGCACATATTTATCCATAGTACCTGGTGAAACTGTTGATTCAACCACAACTGTTGCGCCTTTAGGACAAACCTTCATCACTTCTTTAACTGCTGCAACAACATAGCAAGCATCAACTTTCTTTGAGAATTTGTCGTATGGAGTTGGCACTGATACAATATACATATCAGTTTTCTGATATTCGGTCGTAAACTTAATGCCAGCCTTCAAAGCTGCATTGAAAAGCTCGTCCAAACCATCCTCTTTAAACGTGGTTTTGCCAGCATTCAAAGTGGCAACAAGCTCCTTGTTATAATCCGTTCCAATAACTTCAACACCGTGTGAAGCCATCATAAGTGCTGTCGGCAGTCCAATATAGCCGAGTCCGATAACGTTTATCATATTTGTTGTATTTAATTATTTCCATGCATTAACTATTCTTCCGCAAGCCAAACCGTCGCCGTAAGGGTTAACAGCATGACTCATCTTGTCGTAATATGCTTTATCTTCTAATAATTTGCTAACTTCGCTTACTATCAAGTCGTGGTCAGTACCAACAAGTTTTACTGTACCGGCATCCAACGCTTCCGGTCTTTCTGTTGTATTTCTCATAACAAGAACAGGCTTACCCAATCCTGGAGCCTCTTCCTGAATGCCACCGCTATCTGTAAGAACGACGGTTGATTTTTCCATCAGATACACAAACTCCAGATATTGCAATGGCTCAATAAAGAAGAAATTCTTATAAACCTTTAGATCCTCGCCGAAAATCTCATGAATAGGCTTACGCACATTCGGATTCAAGTGCATAGGATACACAAAATCAACATCAGGATATTTCTCCGAGAGATCTTTCATGGCTGTTACCATACTGATAAATCCTTCACCAAAGTTCTCGCGACGATGTCCCGTAATAAGCACCAACTTTCTACCATTATCAAGTCTTGTAACATCATAGCCGGCATCAGCAAGAATCTTTATTTGCTCGTTTGCAAGATTCTTGTCGCTTTTCAATTTATCAACCACCACATGCAATGCATCTATCACAGTATTGCCTGTAACATATATCTTACCCCATGCTTTTTCTTCTTTAAGATTTCTCTCAGAAAGCGGTGTTGGAGCAAAATTATACTCTGAAATTCTGCCTGTTATCTGCCTATTCATCTCCTCAGGCCAAGGGCTATAAATGTTGTGAGTTCTTAAACCCGCCTCAACATGTCCAACTGGAATCTGCTGATAGAAAGCAGCCAGAGCCGCAGCCGTAGAAGTTGTTGTATCACCATGCACAAGTACTACATCAGGCTTGCACTCTTTAAAAACATCACGCATACCCGTTAGCACACGAGCTGTCACATCGTACAGATCTTGCCCTTGTTTCATGATATTCAGGTCATAATCTGGAGTAACCTCAAATATCTTCAGCACCTGATCAAGCATCTCGCGGTGCTGCCCTGTGACACATACAATAGTTTCAAAATCCTTAGGATATTTCTGAAACTCTTTCACCAGCGGGCACATCTTAATAGCCTCCGGCCGAGTGCCAAAAACAAGCATGATTTTTTTCATATTTCAATTCAATAATAAGCTTTTATAAATTATATATGTTCCTCTTCCCCTCTGAAATGCACATTCAACTCGTGCAGATGCTCCAAAAGCGTTCCGAGAGGCGTACCTTCTGTCATCTTGGCAAAGGCATTGACATCCTTAGGGAAACACTTGCCACCGTAGCCGAACTTGCCATCCGGACCAGGCACGTAGGTGTGAGTATCGCTGATATAGCCCGAAAGAAGCACTCCAGTATGCACCTTGCGCCAGTCGGCTCCCATCTTTTCGCAATATTCGCGGCAAGCGTTGAAATAAGTAACCTTATAGGCGCCAAACACATTGTGCATATATTTCGTAAGCTCAGCCTCCAACGGAGTCATCACCGTAAACTTCTTGCCAACGAATATCTTTGTGAGCAGCTCATGCGAACCTGTAAACACCATTGTCTGCTTCTTGAAATCCTCAATATATGTACGTTCAGTCAGGAATTCGGGCATATAGCACACCTGATGCCCCGTCTCGCGCGTTAACATCTCGCTGGAACCAGGAAGAATCGTGGTGCGAACGAACACCGGCACATCCGGCAGATTCTTAATCAACTGCTTCATCAGCGTCAAATCCTGCGTGCCGTCGTCCTCAGTCGGGACATGAATCTGCAGAAACGCAATGTCGATATCGCTCAAATCGTCATTATATCCCTTCGGCGGGTCGCTGATAAACAACTTGCACTCCGGATTGTTGTGCTCCAACCAATCCTTCAGCGCTCCACCCACGAAGCCGCATCCGATAATTCCAATGTTAATCATATAATAAATAATGTATATTCGTTTAATCTTTATTTATCTAACTGCCACTTTCACCACAACTTTCTTTACCATCCGAGGCTCATCGACACACAACTGCGGCATGTGACCACTTTTGCATAAATCGACCCTATTTATCTTGTAAAGCATACAATATACCGAGTCTTATGCTGGTCTTTATCTGTTCGGTCGCCCCAACAATCGCAACTCTTTCAAAAAAAGTATTTTCACCCATTTTTTTGCACAATTGCCCGAATATTTGTTTTGCACAAAAAGTAGCCATGGTTTTTACACCTTCCATATCAACCTTCAAAGAATCCCCCTCATCAATGATTTTGTTTAAAGACTCATATATTCTCTGCCCCAAACTCTCCTCACTTATTATGGTGGCAAATTCTTTCATTATTATAGTTTTCATTGGAAATTTATCTTTAAGGTTGTTAATACTTTGTTTTCTTGTTCAATGTCGTCAATTGTAACTGGTTTTGATAAAAACAATTTTACGTAAATTATTGTTCCATGCCAACATGGTGCTATTCTAAATTTCGTTTTTCCACGATTGTTATCATAACAATACTCTTCTGACTGAAGTAAAAATTTACCATTTGTTTTTTTAACGATTTCATTTATCAACCATAAACCGTAACCCATGTGGTTCGTATTCTTTTTCGAAGTCACACCCTTTGTTAATGCTGTCTGTAATGCGTTCTCTCTTTTACAATTTGGATAAGCTTCTGTTATACTTCTAATAACACCCTGTCCCGTGTCTGCACAAGCTATTTCAACATAATTTTGATTCCCATGTGCAACGATTATTGATTTGTTGTCGCCAGATGCATGTGCCCAGAAATTTAAAAACATTTCTGAAAACACTGTAAAAATCATTGTGTTGGTTTTATCGTTTTTATAATAGCTTTCTATTCTTTTGGCATATTCATTGTTTAGATAATATGAAGAATTGGATTCTTTAAGTAATGCCATTGGCGCTATAATAAAGTCATTAGCAACGTTTATTTGTAAGTTTTTATATTGTTTATCCGAATCCTTACTGTTTTTTAATTCGTCAAGAAGATCTCTAAATCCGAAATACGATATTTGATTACTTATAGCTCTATTGCTTTCGAAGTTTAACAAATACGGATTATTAAAACATTTATTCAGTACAGAATACTCTAAAAACTTGTATAATATTAGCAGACCCAATAAATCAATCTCTTGAACATCCTTGAATTCCAATGCAAAAGAACTTTTTTGTTTTTGCGCAAAATCATAGAAACAATTCAATTTCCTTATTATCTCGTCTCCATAATTTATTGTCATTCTACTAGGGACCTTGATAGTAACATCTCTATTGATCATAGTATAAATTATGATACTCGTTAAGCAATTTTTCTTCTTTCCTTATATCTTTCTTGGTAAGATTAGAATTTATGCTTTTATAATAATCTATTATACATACGGCTTTCTCATAAATCTTTTTGGAATAAAAAATTCTATTAGACGACATCTGTGATTCAATGTCAATAATATAGTCAAGCATCTCGTGCTCTTCACCCTTGGTATATAAAGAGAGATGCATCAGTTTTAAATAAAGGTTGGCTTCTTTTTCTATAGACAAATTTGTTATCTGTTTAGTTCTATAATATTGGATTTCTTTTCGTCCATTACTTCTGTCTAAAAAGAACTTTATAATCATCAAAACTGTATTTACGGCAACGCCAATAAGTATGATAATTGCAGAATTACTCCATCCACTAGATGTACTAAGAGTATTATCACATGTCGCAGCCGTAAGTTGTACATCTATTTGTAACAATACAGATAACAAATTCATAATCTAAGATTGAATTATAAACCCTATTAATGCTTATTCCTGCTCCACCCAAATCAACTTATTCACATCATATCCTCTTCTCGTGGCTTCATTTAAAATTGTCTCCTTCACATCATCTGAAATCTTCGGTATTCTTGCCAGTATCCAAAGATAACTATCATTGCTGCCGCCAACCAAAACCCATTGATAATCACCGTCTAAAAGCATGATACGATAATCACCATAAAATGGTCCGAAGAATGACACTCTCAAGATTCGCGGGTTGTCTGTAAACTTGGCTTTGCCTCTTGCTTCGCTCGGCTCACCGTTTTTGATGCCAGTGTTCATAACAGCAACTTTGCCATCTTCACGCAATGAATAATTTGCTTTGCAAAATTGAATTCCACGCTCGAATTTATGATCAAAACGGGCGATTTCATACCATGTTCCGAGGTATTTGTCGAGGTTCAAATCGCCTGACACTGAATTGTCAATCTTAGTCTGCGCCTTGCAGCCAGTGAAAAAGAAGAGACACATAATGGATAATGTTAATAGGTTTTTCATAACAAAAATATTTTATTATACTTATCAATTGTGGAATCCATTGAGCTGTTCCCTAATACCAACCTAAATAATTGGGTTATTCTGCCTACTACATAAAAACGTTATTACCAATTTTCTAACCATAGACCATTCTACTCTCAAGTACTCACAATATGTAAACTCTCTAGCTTTGACACCTTTATCATTAATAAATGTGTCTAATATACTTGGACAAAGCTGAGGGAAAATGTTAGTTTTCTTCCCTTTCGAATAAATATAATCATCAAAAGATTTCGTTCTGTGCGAACCATTCAGCCTATTATAGATTGTTTGAGCAAACTGTTTGTATTTTGTATCAGCATCTATAGATTTCCTCTGAATCCCGTCCTTTATATCATAAAATAATAAGACATCTCCGTTATTATCAATATCTTTTAAACGTTTGGCAAATTTTCTAGCTTCTTTATCTTTAATATTTTGGCAAATATAATTTATCGGAATTAAATTCTCAATTTCATGAGCCCCTAATTTATATATATAGTAGGTCGAATTAGGGCACAAATGCTTTTCACATATAGCTTTATATGTGCCTCCATCAACTGCTCCAGGATATTTGATGTCAGAATCAACAATGCACAAACAAAAGCTATCGTTCCTATTGACTATACTCTCAAGACAATCAGCCACTCCAGAACCTCCACCACCAATAGTATTCTTTGTATTTATATACTTATCATAAAAATACTCTTTGCAAAGTTGTATAAAAAATTTAGTATCCCTAAGATTCTCGCACAATAAATATGGCGGCTGTATGGCTGACGTCTTACTGAAGAAAGATATAGGAACTTCATGGCAGCTCAAATCAGCATTCTTAAGCACAACTTTAGTTTGCCATAACACATCATATTCCACCAAAGCCTTTTTCTTAAGATAGTTGATTATCCTATGTATTCTTTGCTCATCAAAGACACCATACAAATACTCTAAAAGCTCAGGACTGGCCGATAGAAGCAAAGTGCCTTCTTCATAACCATAAAAAAGATTGGATAATGCCATTCTGATTTCATAATCATCATTGACTATATCACTAATCAAAGTATCAGTAAGTTCGAAAACCATAAATCAATCTAAAAAACCAATAGGCCATTTTTGTATGTATCCATCTTGATTGTAACTAGTGGTTGTTATTTTAGAACCGGCAGATGTCTTTTCAAATAATAAAACCGAAACATCCTCTGGTGATACAACATTATATGATTTTTCCTTTATTCTCAGATAACGGCCAAGTCTGCTAATAAAAGCCTCGCTATGTGTTTCAACAAATATCTGTACATTCGCTTTTTTTTGTTTTGCGAGTTTCATTGCTTCAACTATCAATTTTGCTATATCACCTTGCATGGACGGATGCAGATGCACTTCTGGTTGCTCTATGACAATTATGCTTGGAAATTCACAAGATCTCTTAATACGAGCAATATTCCATAATGTGGTTACAATTGGCATTATTTGACTATAACCATATCCGACATCGATTATATTATCTTTCCCCCATTCAGAAATCACATATACACTTTTATTATCAGCACCTTCCACCGTAATACTTATTTCCAAAACCCTATGAACAAATTCATTAAAATCATCCAGTTCTTTTTCGTTTAATGACAATATAAACTCAGCGACATTTTTCCCACTAGGCTCAATCTTCTCAACTGACATATTTTTGTTTCTGATATATCTTCCAAAAACATGTCTCACCGGAAGCATATATGAAAACTGACCGAATGCATAATTCAAATATTTATCTGCATATGATAATACATATATAAGGATTGATAAGTTTATATTGTTGCATAGTGTCACAAACTCCTTGGAATCAGCGCCATAAGCCTTAACAATGAAATCCATAAAAGGATTATTATTCCTATTCTTTTCATAATATGAATATATGTCTTGAGGATTGGGAGATTTTACATTATACAATTTTACATAGTCAAAATTTTTAAGACCATTCTGCAAATCATCAGGTATCAACGAGTTTATTAATCGCTGAATATCACTTGTCGGATAATAGTGATTATCTTTAAACTTTATATTAGGGAGTATTCCTTCGGTTTTATAATCCCAATATACAGTTTTTGTCTTAATAATTTTGCCATCCAAATAAAACGTTAATCTTCGGTCTTTCGACGATTTTACATTCATTATATGATTATTTCCACTTATCAACACTTCCTCCAAATAATCACCTCTCTCATCACTGTTTATTGCAATGGACAATTTATATTCAGATGCATCAAGATAGCCAAGCATTATCCTGTCAAACAGTGGACAGCCCTCGCATGACGAATTTATTCTTTTTTGTAACGAGTGCCATTTAAATTCGAATACAACCGGGTCTTCTTCCTTTGAAAACCTGCAATGTGCGTTGCTATATGAACCAAAATCATAAGAACCTTCTCCAAACCACATAATAGGACTTCTGAGCTCATTATTTGAAGACTCATGAAACATAGGGAAAATATTTAGAAAGGAACTTTTCCCAGAGGAGTTTTTGCCAAGAAGAATATTTATTTTGTTGAAAAATATATCTCCTGTGTCAATAAAACTTCTAAAATTTTTAATTCTTATTGTATCCATGTTAACTTGTATATCAGTTCTTATATTCCTTATACCACTCCGCAAACTTCCGCAAACCTTCTCTTAACGTTATCTTTGGAGTAAATCCAAAATCACGCTCCAACGCTGTCGCATCAGCGTATGTTGTTGGCACATCACCAGGTTGCATAGGCACAAGTTGCTTGTGGGCTTCAAAATCATAATCTTTAGGCAAAACACCCGCTCTTACCAATTCCTCTTGAAGCGTTTGAACAAAATCCAACAAGTTCTCCGGCTGCCCGCCACCTATGTTATATACTGCGTATGGAGGAATTGGTAAACCATCTTCGCCGGTTTTCTTTTCAGGGGCTTTAGCCATCACGCGGACAATGCCCTCAACTATATCGTCAACATAAGTAAAATCACGACGACAATTGCCGTAATTGTAAATCTGTATGGTTTCACCTTTCAACAGTTTGTTGGTGAAACCAAAATATGCCATATCAGGTCTACCTGCTGGGCCATACACTGTGAAAAATCTCAATCCAGTGGAAGGAATGTTATATAGCTTGCTATAACAATGTGCAAACAACTCATTACTCTTCTTCGTAGCTGCATAAAGACTTACCGGATTGTCGACTCTGTCGTCAACGCTAAACGGGACCTTCTTGTTACCACCGTAAACAGAACTCGAGCTGGCATAAACCAAATGCTCAACCGGGTTATGACGGCATGCCTCAAGTATATTGTAAAACCCGATGATATTGCTCTGGATATAAGCGTCAGGATTCTCAATGCTATAGCGCACACCGGCCTGAGCCGCCAGATTCACAACAATATCGAACTTATGCTCAGCAAACAATCTGTCAATCAAAGCCTTATCAGCCAAATCACCTTTAACAAACTGATATTGGTGCTTCACATGAGATTTCTCGGCTGCGCTCGAAATGACAGAGAGCCGGTAATCCTTTAGGCTCGGATCATAATAATTGTTCAGGTTATCCACACCCACAATTTTCACAGGTTCTTTGCCCTCGAGCAACCTCAAAACGAGGTTTGAACCAATAAATCCAGCTGAACCGGTAACGAGTATGCTTTTCATAATGTATAAGTGGCTATCTGTTTTTTACTATCAATCCCTCTTAAAAATATCCCTCGTATAAACCTTCTCCACCACATCGTCCAAACAGCTATCATATCTGTTTGCTATGATAGCCTGGCTTTGTTGCTTAAACTTTGTCAAATCATTCACAACCAATGAGCCAAAGAAAGTGCTGCCATCTTCGAGTGTTGGCTCATAAATAACAACCTCTGCTCCTTTGGCCTTGATGCGCTTCATGATGCCTTGAATAGCACTCTGGCGGAAGTTGTCGGAGTTGCTTTTCATCGTCAAGCGATACACTCCAATAACGCACTTATGCTCACGGCTAGTTTCGAACTGTCCGTTGGCTTCGTAATATCCTGCACGACGGAGAACAGCATCGGCGATATAATCTTTGCGGGTACGGTTGCTCTCCACAATAGCACGGATAAGATCTTCCGGCACATCTTCATAATTTGCCAAAAGTTGCTTAGTGTCTTTTGGCAAGCAATAACCTCCATATCCGAAACTAGGGTTATTATAGTGAGTGCCAATACGAGGGTCAAGACCAACGCCTTCAATAATGGCTTGGGTATCTAATCCTTTTATTTCAGCGTAGGTGTCAAGTTCATTGAAATAGCTGACACGAAGAGCCAAATAGGTATTGGCGAAAAGCTTCACAGCCTCTGCTTCTTTCATGCCAATAAACAAAGTTGGCACATCCTGCTTGATGGCACCTTCTTTCAAAAGTTCGGCAAATTTATGCGCTTTTTCAGTCAACCATTCAAGATTTGTCAAGGCTTTGATGGCCTCGTTTTCTTCTTTAAACTCCTCACCCATCATCTTTGGAACACCAACAATAATACGGCTTGGGTAAAGGTTGTCGTAAAGAGCCTTGCTTTCGCGCAGAAACTCAGGAGAAAACAGCAGATTGAACTTCTTAACACCTTTCTTCTGGTATTTCACATAAAGGCTGCGTGTATATCCCACAGGAATTGTGCTCTTGATAACCATCACAGCATCTGGATTAACCTTCAGCACTGCATCAATAACAGCCTCAACAGCCGATGTGTCGAAGAAATTCTTCTGTGTATCATAATTGGTTGGAGCAGCTATCACAACAAACTCGGCATCCTTATATCCAGCTTCTTTGTCAAGAGTAGCCTTGAGGTTTAATGGCTTAGTGGCCAAGTATTCCTCTATATAATCGTCCTGAATAGGTGATTTCTTATTGTTCACCATGTCAACACGCTCTTGAACCACATCGACAGCGGTTACTTCATTATGTTGCGCGAGCAGAGTAGCGATACTCATGCCCACATAACCTGTTCCTGCTACTGAAATGTTCATATATGTCTGTTTTGATTAATTTGTTTTTACATATGTTCCTCCACCCAAGTCAACTTTCTCAATAATTCTCCGCATTCAACTCAAAATACGCCTGCGGATGGTTGCAAACCGGACAAATCTGTGGAGCTTTCTTACCGATGACGATATGACCGCAGTTTGAGCATTTCCAGATTCTGTCGCCATCACGTGAGAAGACTATGCCTTCCTTGATGTTGTTCAAGAGCTTGCGATAACGCTCTTCGTGCTCTTTCTCAATAGCTGCCACCATCTCAAATTTTCTGGCAATCTCGGTGAAACCTTCCTCGCGAGCTTCTTTAGCCATGCGGGCGTACATGTCGGTCCACTCGAAATTCTCGCCTTCAGCTGCGGCTTTCAAATTGGCCTCAGTACCTGGCATCTCTCCATCATGCAGATATTTAAACCAAATCTTGGCATGCTCCTGCTCGTTGGCAGCTGTTTCCTCAAAAATCTTTGAAATCTGCACATAGCCGTCTTTCTTGGCCTTCGATGCAAAATATGTGTACTTGTTGCGCGCCATGGATTCGCCAGCAAAGGCCTCCATGAGATTCTTTTCTGTTTTACTTCCTTTTAATTCCATAATATTAATCTTTAAATAATCTTTTTCAATAATCTATAACCAATAACCCATAACCATTATTTCACGAATGTTTCAGAGTTTATTTCGTTTTTCATCTCGTCAATCACCTTTAGAAGATACTGTCCATACTGGTTTTTCAGCATCGGCTGAGCTAATTCGCGCATCTTTCCCTCGGTAATCCAACCGTTGCGGTAAGCAATGCCTTCGAGACAAGCTATTTTCAAGCCTTGGCGTTTCTCGATAACCTCAACAAATGTTGATGCTTCAGATAATGAATCATGAGTGCCAGTGTCTAGCCAAGCGAAACCGCGACCGAATACCTGAACTTTCAATTCACCATCTTCAAGGAAACGTTGGTTGACAGTGGTGATTTCCAACTCGCCTCGTGCGGATGGCTTGATATTCTTGGCAATTTCTACAACTTTGTTCGGATAGAAATACAATCCAACAACGGCATAATTCGACTTCGGATTTTTAGGTTTTTCTTCGATACTTAAGCAATTGCCTTGTTTATCAAACTCTGCAACACCATATCTTTCTGGATCTGATACCCAATATCCAAAAACGGTTGCTTTCTTGTTTTGCTCAGCCTCTTTAACTGCTTCTTTAAGCATCTTTGTCAATCCACTTCCGTGGAAGATATTATCGCCTAAGACGAGACAAGCACTGTCATCACCAATAAACTTCTCACCAATGATAAATGCCTGTGCCAGACCATCTGGTGAAGACTGCTCTGCATACTCGAAATGCACGCCATAGTCGCTACCATCACCGAGAAGACGTTTAAATCCTGGTAAATCAAATGGTGTCGATATAATCAGAATATCTCTGATTCCAGCAAGCATCAGAACCGAGATGGGATAATAAACCATTGGTTTGTCGTAAATCGGGAGTAATTGCTTGCTAACACCCTTCGTTATCGGATATAATCGAGTACCGGAACCTCCAGCGAGAACTATGCCTTTCATTGATTTAATACTTTCAAATTTTTTCTATATCACTTGCATTCAATGCCATTGTTGCTACAGCGGCAACGCCTTCGATCTTAATCACCACGCGTTTCTCGTGTCTGTTTGGCATCCTAACGTAAACGCCTTCAACGCCCTCAAACGGACCGGTCAGAATCCTCACGCGGTCGCCTTTACGAAGGTCAATATCCGGATCGACCGGCTTCGACCCCATGGTCTGCACCACCTTGATGAAATCGCTCATCTGCTTGTCGGGCACGTACTGCGGCACGCTCATCATCCCAGCATCGTCCTTCGCCATTATGAAACGCAGATAGTCGAGCTTGCTCTGCTTCAGTTTCTTGATATTTTCGAACGTGTCGTGAATGAAGATGTAGTTGTGCACCAAAGGCTCGACTTTCCAGCCCGTCGCCACACCTTTCTCGTTGCGGATGCGCGTCCTCACCGTCGGCACATAATGCTCAATGCCAAGTTCCTCCAAAGCCTTCGATGCCGCTATCTCGCGCTGATAAGTCACGCGCAAAACATACCATGCTAAAGCGTTTTTTTCAATGATATTCATATATCAAAAAGGGCACAGTTTCAGGGCCGAGTATATCTCGGGGACATCGAAATCAGCTAAGTTATTGGATTTCAATCATTTATAAAAACAATATGGGATTTTCCTTTTGCGGGAAAATAGTCATTCGCAAAGTTAATAAAAATATAAATAGCTTCGACAAAAAAAATAAAAAAAATTGAGACGCCTTTCGACATCTCAATTTCAACTTGCGTTGCCCAACCAGGGTTCGAACCTAGACTTTACTGATCCAGAGTCAGTCGTGTTGCCAATTACACCATTGGGCATTTCCGACCGCAAAATTACACATAATTTTTATTCGTGCAACAAAAATTTTACTTTTTTCTTATCTTGTTGATAATCACTCACTTGCCAATCCGATTCGGCGTATTTTTTCATCTCTTCGGCCACCTCGGGATACTCAGAAATGTAATTTTTCTTGTCTTTTTCCAAATATCGGTACAAACCCACCTGCTCCTCACTCGGCTTGTTGACGAGCAACCACTCGTGGTCGAGCACGCCATATTTGTCGTCGCCCATGAAATAAGCATACCTCCTGCTCTCCTTCCGCAAATCGATACCGAAACTGTTGTTCACATAGCCCTTGCCCAAGATGCCCATCACCGTCGGGAAGATGTCCATCTGGCTCGCAATCGCCTCATTTTCAACAGCTTGCAGATGCTTCGGCATGTAAAAAACCAGAGGCGAATGGAAATAACTCAGCGGGATGGAATAGTCGGTGTCCAAAGCCGCGCCATGGTCGGCCACAAACACAAACAAAGTGTTGTCAAACCAAGGCTTTTCCTGCGCCATCTCAATAAACCTCCTCAGCGACCAGTCGGCATACTCGGTAATCTGGTACCTCACATCGTCGTTTTTGGCCTTGAAATACTCCGGGACGTAGAAGGGACCATGGTCGGAAGCAGTCATCATCGCCGCGAAGAAAGGCCTGTCATTACTGGCCATCTCGTCGAAAATAGGCATAGCGAACCGGAACATGAAATCATCTGGCACGCCGAGGGTTGTCTTCACTTCCGCGATGGGATAATCGGTCTGCGAAACGATACGCTCCACGCCGTTTTGAGTCAAAAAGCCGGCCACATTGTCGAACTCCTTGTCGTGAGTGGTGAAATAGGCGGTCTGGTAGCCGTTTTTCTGCAAGGTGGCAGCAATGCCGTCGTACTGCAGCACAGGGATGCGCTTCAAAGGCATATTCCTGAAGATAACCGGGTACGACACAAAAGTGCTGTAAATTCCACAGTAAGTATGCGTGCCGCTTGTATAACAATTATTGAAACTCAACGAGTTACACATCAACGAATCGAGAAAAGGCGTGAGATTTCGGGTGTTGCCGCCATGAGCGGTCTTGTTGTAGCTCATGCCTTCCATAATCACCACAATAACGTTATAATTGTTTGATACTGAATCGCTTACAACTTCTCTCGCAATAGGAAATTCTTCGTTAGGATTTTCAATTTCTAAATTCTTCTGCACCAAGGCAATGGCAGCCTCATCCGACATAAACCTAACTTTCTGATTGTCAGGGTTTCTCGCATCGAGCCAGCTTCGCGCCAAAGTGAAATTAGGGTTCAGGCCGAGCTGGTTGAGCATGGCGTTGTTGCCGAAATATGCGGTGCCCACCATGATTGGCGATTTCTCGTTCAAGCGGCCTCGCATGCCGATGAAAACAAGTCCCCAAAGCAGCACAGTCCCAATGCCATATCTTACATAACCCACTGACTCCCAGCCTGTTGAGCGCTTCATTATTCTATTCATGAAGAACCAGAAAATAAATCCCGCACCAAGCACCGGAAGCATCATCAAAATGTAGGTCGGCTCCTCCCACACCATCTTGAAGACGAAGGCACTGTCGCCGGTCGCCATCCACTCGAAAGCGGTGATATTAAACCTGTCGAAGAATTGATCAAAATATGGAATATCTGCGGCACAAATGCCGAAAGTTATTGTAAAACAAACAGTTAAAACCCAAGTGTAGATTAGTTCAAATAATCTGCTTTTCTTGCCGAAAAATGAAAAAACGGTTAGAATTATCGTAGGAATTGCGATAACAAAGCCGATTGTAACGATGTCAAAGCGAACGCCCATCACAAAGGCTTGAATCACCTCCCAAGTCGTTGTTTCCCCAACGCGGTCAAGATTTAGTAATAAAAGCGCAATTCTGAATGCAGTGTATATAGCGATCAGAAGCAGGTAAAGTTTAAAAGTGATTTTTACGAAAACGGGTACGCGTTTCATTATCTGAACAGTTTTTCTACTTCTTTAATCGCCTGCGGCAATGCAAGAACGACCACACGATCTTCGGCTTCGATTTGGAAGTCACCGTTGGCGATGTAGCTCACCTCTCCTCTTATAATTCCTCCGATAATCGCTCCCTCAGGCACGTGAAGCCTGTTGATAGGCCGCATTGTTGCCAGACAGCCATCCGGCACCACAAACTCCATGATGTCGGCATCGATGCCGCTGAGGCACTTCAGAGTCGACACGTTGTCGCCCAAAGTGTAGCGCACTATGTAGCTCGCCGCAATCAGCTTCTTATTGATAATCGTGTCAATACCGATATTTTGCGAAATGTCGATGTAATCGATGTTTTCCACCAAGGCAATGGTCTTCTTCACGCCATAAGCTTTGGCCTGCAGGCACGTCAAAATATTGGTCTCGGTGTTTTCGGTCACCGCGATGAATGCGTCGACGCTCTTGATGCCTTCTTCCTCGAGCATATCCACATCGCGGGCATCGGCATTGACTACCAATGTGTTAGACAACGCATTCGTCAGCTCATAGCAGCGCTCCTTGTCCTTCTCGATAATCTTGATGTCCATGTCGTTTTCGAGTCGCTTGGCAGTGATTCGTCCCACGCGGCCGCCACCGATGATCATCACGTTGTGGATGTCGTATTTCTTCTTGCCGCCCATCTGCATCAGCTCACGCACGGCGCTCGGCTTGGTGATCACATACACCATGTCGCCCGACTTGAGGGCGTCGCCATCGTGCGGGATGAAGGTGTTCTGCCTGCGGTGTATCGCCACCAGCTTGAAATCGAGGTGTTTGAATCGCTCAGCCAGCTCGGCCAACGTTTTGTTGAGCACGCTAGCGTTGTCTTCGAGTTTCATCATATACATCTCGAGTTTGCCGCCCGCGAAGTCGTAGGCTTCGGTGGCCGCCGTCTGCTTCAGCAAAGTGATAATCTCTTGAGCAGCAATGTCTTCCGGCGAAATGATACCGTCGATGCCGAGGTCCTGGTAGATGCGCCACGACTCCGGACTGAGGTTCTCCATGGTGTTGACGCGCACTATCACACGCTTGGCACCGAGTTTCTTCGCCAAGATACCCGTAAGGAGGTTGATATGCTCGTCGTGAAGCACCGCAATGACCATGTCGGCCTTCTTCACGTTGGCTTTCTGTAAAACCTTGATAGAGGTGGAGTCACCAGCAATCGTCATAAGGTCGGAGTGCGACTCCATCATCTTCAGAAGCTCCTCGTGGGGGTCCACGATGGTGATGTTATGGTCGCTGCGCTCCAAGGCCTCCGCCAAGTGCAAACCAACTTCACCGTCACCTGCTATAATGATGTCCATATTCTATTTTTTTAGTTGACAATTGAAAATTGAGAATTGAAAATTCTCTTTTTTTAGTTCAAGAGGTTCAAGATCTTTGAACTTTTGAACCTTTTAATTATCAACTGTCAATTATCAATTCATTTTTAGTCCCAATCTTGAGATACTCTAAAATACTGGCGAAACGCTTCAAGTTCAAATTCACTTAATTCGGCGGTAAATACTCCCTCCCCTTCTTGAGCCTGTTCCACCACACGGCCTTTCACGTTCAAAACCATGCTCTCACCTTTGTATTTTATGTTCTCATCGTCGATGCCGACCCTGTTCACTCCCACCACAAACGCCTGATTTTCAATGGCTCGCGCCCTCAAGAGAGTGTTCCACACCTCCGACTTCTTCTGCGGCCACTCGGCGGTGAAAATCGCCACGTCGTACTCAAACTTCCCATCCTTCACACTGTTTCTGTCCCACACCGGGAAACGCAGGTCGTAACACACGAAAGGCCTTATCCGCCAGCCTTTCCACTCGATGGTGATGCGCTCCTCGCCTGGGTTCAAGCCCAGCTCGCCGCCCATGGTAAACAGATGCCGTTTATAGTACAAATAATATTTCCCATCGGGCTCCATCCAGATAAAACTGTTGTAAAAACCCTTATTTTTCAAAACAATAGTGCCACATACCGCGCAATTTTTCTGCTTGGCCTTCTCCTGCATCCACTGCATCGTCGCACCTCCAACCTCTTCGGCAAAGAGATTCGGGTCGGCCGGAAAGCCAGTCGTAAACGTCTCAGGCAACACTATAACATCAGTGTTTTCAACGTTTTTCAGCATCTCGTCGAGATGAAGCCTGTTGGCCTCAGGATCCCGCGCGATGACGTCGCTCTGCACGCATGTGACTCTCAGATTCATAAAAAATTCACTAAAAAAACTTACAAATATACTACTTTTATTGATTTTTTACTATTTTTGTAAAAATTTTTTCGCATTATGAACAGAAAACTGGCATTATTAATCGGAATTTTGGCCTTTTTTGCGGTGAAAACCATGGCCCAAGATTATAAATACGGCATTTATCTCGGCATAAATGGCAGTAATATGAGCATCAACAGCAACTTGTATTACGACGACAGCGAGGTGTTTACAAAAACCATAGTCGACAATACCGGTGACACCACTTATCAGGTGCGTTATCTGCCTATCGACGACGCCAAACTGGATGCTATGACCCCGTCATTTACCATCGGTGGTTACTACGAAATGCCACTGACTAAGGATTTGGGTGTGCAGTTCCACCTGCTCTACAATAAATATGGCTACACTATTAAAGGTAAGGTCGACCAGCCCGATATCACCGATGAATTCTCGGTGGAATACGACTATACCGGCGAGATGAAGATGACCAACCTCAGCGCGGCATTGCTGCTGAAGATCGCCCTCCCGGCCGAGGGTCTGTCGATCCAAGCCGGTGTCACACCTAGCCTTTGCGTGAGGGCACAGAAAAACGTAGAACGCGGTCCTCTTCATAAGACACTCAACTACAAAAGCGGCGACGAATATAAACCGCTGAATATCTGCGGAACTATAGGAATTACTTACTATTACCTTGACTGCATCATGTTTTCGCTTACCGCGAATATCGGCTTGACCGACGTGCTGAAGACCAAGGAGCCGTACCTCGATGACATTCACGACCGCTACGGCACAGTGAAATACCGCTACACCGACACGAAGTCGTCAACTAACTCAGTGTCATTAACCGCAGGATACAGGTTTTAATGGACAAGCAGCGATTAAAAGAACTTTACGCGGATAAGCGCTACCAGTCGTACTTCGACGTGGGACTGTTCTTCGTTTTGATTTTCAGCTTCCACTTCCTTTATCTTTTTTGGAATGAAGGTCTCGATTTCTGGCCGATAAAAGGCGCGGTCGACAAGCTCTTCATTTGGGCTTCGGCTCTGCTTTTCGACCAGAGCACATGGACGCTGGAGCACATTTTCGGCATGGATTTCTTCACCTACGGACAAACGATAGGCTTCCTCAACCACGAAGACACCTATTCCTACGTAACGGTGGCTCCCGAGTGCACCAGTCTGAAGCAGTGGATGCACTGGCTCTTCCTCATGCTCATCTTCCCGGGACCGTGGAAACATAAAGCATGGTACATCCCACTGGGATTGGTTATCGTTGAGTTTACAAACGTAGTGAGAGTCGTCGGAATCGCCTTGTTTTTAAGACCATTCCCGCATGACTTCGCCCTAGCGCACGACGTTATCTTCAAGATAATGTTTTACGTGGTGATCTTCCTGATGTGGGTAATCTGGGTTGAGAAGTTTTTACATAAGAAGTTGAAAATTGAGAATTGAAAATTGAAAATTATTGGATTTCTAGTTCAAGTGGTTTAAGATCTTTGAACTTTTGAACCCTTTAAACCAATTATCAATTATCAACTATCAATTGTCAATTATTCCGCTGATATTTCTTTCAAAGTCGCTTGATAAGCAGTAAACACATTGGCTCGCGAGATGTAGCCAAGATATTTCCCGTTATCGACAATCACGATATTGTATTTATGTGATTCCTCGAATTTCTTTACGATTTCCTCCATCGACTCATCGTAATTGATAACGTAGTCGGGGTAAACCATAATCTTTTCCACTGAGGTGCCATAAAGACTTGTGTCGAACATAAACTTCCGCACGTCGTCGAAGAGGATATGCCCGCGGAACTCGCCGTCTTCGGCCACCACAGGGAAGATATTTCTCGACGACGAGGCTATGACTTTCACCAGGTCGCCCAAGGTCTGCTCAGGACGTATGGTGCTGAAGTTAGTCTCTATTAAGTTGCTGGAAGTCATCATGTTAAGTATGGTCTCGTCTTTGTTGAACGACACCCTCACGCCTTTCTCAGCTATGCTCTGGGTGTAGATCGACTCGCGGAAGAACAGTCTGTTGACGGCCAGCGACAGCGCCGACACTATCATCAGAGGCACCATCAGCGAGTAGCCGTTGGTGATCTCCGCGATGAGGAAGATGCCTGTCAGCGGGGCGTGCAGCATGGCCGCGATGAGTCCGCTCATGCCCACGAGGGCGAACTTCGTCACATTCAGGTCGCCGAGGCCTAAATTATTGATAACCAATGCGTAAACCATACCAGTCATGGCGCCGAGGAACAGAGCGGGAGCGAATGTTCCTCCCACGCCGCCCGCAGCAAAGGTGAGCGAGGTGGCAAACGCCTTGCAAAGTATGATGCACACAAAGATGAGGATGACTATCCAGATATTGTCGGCGAACGGCTCGAACACGGTGTTAAACAGAATCATGTCCCACTTGCCGTTGAGGGCCGCGTTGATGGTCTCATAGCCCTCACCGTACAACGACGGAAACGCGAAGATCAGGGCGCCGAGGCATAAGGCCGCTATGATGAAACGCCGCCAGGGGTTCTCGATCTTTCCGAACCTCTTGCCTACGGTGAAGTAGACCTTCATGAAGTAGGCCGAGACGAGTCCCACCACGAGACCTAAACCAACGTAATACAAGGTGTTGGCCGGGATGAACGACTCGGCTATGGTGATGTCGTATTCCACGGCTCTTCCGAGGAAGTAATAAGAGGTGAGGATGGCGCAGAACGCCGATATGATGATGGGGATGAGCGCGGTCATGGAGATGTCGATCATGAAGACCTCCATGGCAAACACCACACCGGTGATAGGTGCCTGGAAGATGGCGGCCAATGCCGAGGCGCCTCCCATGCCTATCAGCACGTTAATCTGCTTCTGATTTAGCTTCAACAGCTGGCCGATGTTCGAGCCGATGGCGCCACCCGTCGACACCGAAGGGCCTTCCAATCCCACCGATCCGCCGAAACCTACCGTCAAAGCGCTGGTTATTATCGAAGAGAAGGTGGTGTAAGGCTTCACAATACCCTTATTTCGCGAAAGCGCATATAAAAGTCCGGGTATCCCATGCCCCACTTCACGTCGGATGACATATCGTATCACAATGATAGTCAATAAGATACCTATTGCGGGCAGGATAAAGAACAAGAGATTGAAGTTGCTGTCCAATGTCCTTATATAAAAGAACAAATCGCGTATCGAATGGGCGAAAAATTTGATCAAAACCGCAGCCACGCCCGCCAAAAAACCGGTCGGGACAGCCAAAAGTATCATGAACTGCCGGTCGGATAAATGGGCTAATCGCCACTTATTCAACGACTTAAAGAAAATCTTCGCTCGAGTCTTCAATCTTAATCTCATATCGCAAAAATAAAAAATGATTTTTATAATTGATTAATTTTATCAAAAAAATTACTATTTTTGCAAAATAAACGTCATGAGAATCATCAGTTATAACGTAAACGGTATCCGCGCTGCAATCTCGAAAGGATTGCTCGAATGGCTCGACGTGGTTTCACCTGACGTGGTGTGTTTTCAGGAGCTGAAAGCCACTCCCGATCAGATTCCTGTGATGGAGATCGAGGCGATGGGATATCACAGCTATTGGTTTTCAGCTAAGAAAAAAGGCTACAGCGGCGTGGGAATCCTCACGAAACGCGAGCCCGACAAGGTGGTTTACGGCATGGACAACCCGCTTTACGACGACGAAGGACGCTTCCTGCGTGCCGACTTCGGTGACCTTTCAGTTGTAAGCGTGTATCATCCTTCAGGTACCACGGGCGAGGAACGTCAGGATTTCAAGATGGAATGGCTCGATTTCTTCAGAAAATATGTCAACAATCTGCGGAAAACACGGCCAAACCTGGTGCTTTCGGGCGATTACAACATCTGTCACGAGGCCATCGACATCCACGACCCGGTACGTAACGCCACCAACTCAGGCTTCCTGCCCGAGGAACGGCAGTGGTTTACCGACTTCCTCAGCGACGGATACATCGACAGTTTCCGTCATCTCTGCAAGGAGCCGAACCACTACTCATGGTGGAGCTATCGTGCCAACGCAAGAGAGAATAACAAAGGCTGGCGCATTGATTATCATATAGTTACAGATTCGTTAAAAGATAAATTAGTCGACGCGGCGATACTGCCGGAAGCAAAGCATTCCGACCATTGTCCCGTTTTTGTTGAAATAAAATAAGATTCAAGATATGTTAGAAGAAGTTTTAAAATGGCTTGAAGCCCACAAGGCGGCGCTCATCGCAAACATCCCAAATTTCATCATCGGAGCGGTGGTTCTGATAATCCTCATTTGGTTGATTTGGTATTTCAAATCGAAGAGAAGAAGACGTCATTTCCGCTTCCATTGGCATCATTTCACCTATGCCATCGGACTGCGTAAGATCATGTCGCGCCGTTACGTTGGCAAGGTGCACGTGCACGAGAACTTCGACCCGCTTGTCGACTTCCTGCCGCACCGTCATATCATCTTCAACGAAGAGACACTCGAAGACCCTAACCTCATAAGAAAACAGGTCCTGTTTAAGCTTTATCGTATCGCTGACAAGCTTCCTGAGGGTGTAAACCTCAAGATTTACAAGACTTTCCGTTCGCGCATCAAGATGAGCGAGAGCTTCGAGAGCGTGATAGCACAAATCACCGCCGAGAACCCTGAGATTGGCCGTCACGAGGCCATGAAACTCGCCAAGTTCAAGACCGACGACCCGAAAGGCAGCATGGGCGGTCACGAGACAGGAGGCGCAGTCGACGTGGCACTGTGCAACGACAAAGGCGAAGATTTCAACTACGGCACGCGTTTCCACGAGTATAACGACTCGACATTCACCTACAGCAGCCATATCACCAAGGAGCAGCGCCGAAACCGCAAAAATCTCGTCAAGCTGATGAAAAAAGAAGGTTTCATCAACTTCCCTGGCGAATGGTGGCATTTCTCCTACGGCGACCGTATGTGGGCTGCCTATAAAGGCAAACGCAACGGCGGCATCTACGGCTCGGCCGAGATCGACATGGGACAAGGCCAATACGGCTTCACCATCCCGGTCACCAGAACGAAATTCGAGAAGCGTAAGTAAACAATGGAGATTGCAGCGTTAGTCTCCGGCGGCGTCGACAGCTCTGTGATAGTGCCTCTCCTGAAGGAACAAGGCATCGAACCTCATATTTTCTATATCAAGATAGGCCTCGAAGGCAAGGAAGACCTCATGGACTGCCCTTCAGAAGAAGATATCGAGATAACCACCTTCATCGCCAAGAAATACGGCTGTAAGTTCGACATCGTCGACCTGCAGAAGGAATACTACGACCGCGTGGCGGCCTACACCATGGACTCGGTGCGCAAGGGCCTCACCCCCAACCCCGATGTGATGTGCAACCGCTTCATCAAATTCGGGGCTTTCGAGGAGAAGGCAGGCTATCAGTTCGACCGCATCGCCACCGGCCACTACGCTCAGCAATGGATTGATAATGATGGAGTTGCGTGGCTAGGCACAGCCGTCGACACTTTCAAGGATCAGACCGACTTCCTGGCAAGAATCACTTATCCGCAGCTTAAGAAAGCGATGTTCCCTGTCGGGGCACTGCCGAAGAGCGAGGTGCGCAAATTAGCCGAGAAATACGGCCTTCCAAGTGCGCAACGTCATGATTCTCAAGGCATTTGCTTCTTAGGAAAGATTAATTACAACGACTACATCCGCGAATATGTCGGCGAGAAGGAAGGCGACATCATCGAGCTCGAGACAGGCAAGAAACTCGGCAAGCATAAAGGCTTCTGGTTCCACACCATCGGTCAGCGCAAGGGCTTGGGATTAGGCGGCGGCCCGTGGTTCGTGGTGAAGAAAGACACCGACCAGAACATCGTCTATGTGTCGCAAGGCTACGACCCCGAGGCACAGTACGTCAACACCATCGAACTTGTCGACGTCCAAGCGATGAATCCCGTTATAAAATTCGTTGATAATCAACCAATTAGATATAAAATCCGTCATCAGCCCGAGTTCCGCACCGGCACGCTCAACATCACCCCTAAAGGCCTGAAAATCAACAGCGACGTGATGATTTCCGGCGTCGCCTCAGGCCAATTCGGCACCATCTACCACGCTACGGAACCGATCGTTCTCGGTTCAGGTGTTATTGAATAAAAAAAAGGGGCGAATGATAATTCGCCCCTACTAAACTGTAAACCGTAAACGGTAAACCAATTAATCCTCGTCTTTCTTCGACTCCTCGTAAGCCTTCAACAGCTTGGTCTGGACATCGGCCGGAACCTGAGCGTACTCAGCATATTCCATTGTGAATGAGCCACGACCTGAGGTGAGTGAGCTGAGCGATGTCGAATAACGATCCATCTCTGCGAGCGGCACTCTAGCGCGGATAATCTGGTAGTTACGGTCTGAATCCATTCCCATGATGATGGCGCGACGACCCTGAAGGTCTGTGTTCACTGCACCCATCATGTCTTCTGGCATGCGGACTGTGAGGTCATAGATAGGCTCCATGATCTTCGGGCCAGCAGCCTTGAAGGCGATAGAGAATGCCATACGTCCGGCAATCTTAAATGCCATTTCGTTTGAATCGACCGGGTGCATCTTACCATCATACACGTAGACGATGATGTCGCGGGCGTATGAACCTGTAAGAGGACCTTCTTCCAAGCGCTCGTTGATACCTTTCAAGATAGCCGGCATGAAACGTGCGTCGATAGCACCACCGACGATGCAGTTCTTGAAGATGAGCTTGCCGCCCCATGGGAGGTCGTACTCCTGAGTGTCACGGACCTGGAGGTCGGTTGGATCGGTGTAGCCCTCGTAGTAAGGAGCCAAGCGCATGTGCACCTCACCGAACTGACCTGAACCACCCGACTGTTTCTTATGACGGTAGTCGCCGTTTGCCGACTTGGTGATGGTCTCACGATACGGGATCTTAGGTGATGCGAACTCAACGCCGATCTTATGGACGTTGTCGAGGTACCACTTAATGGTGTTGAGGTGATACTCACCCTGGCACTGCAGGATGTTCTGTCTCAACTCACGCGACATACCTGTGATGATAGTCGGGTCTGTCTTGTGCATATCGTTGAGGATACCGCCGAGTTTCTCGTCTTCCTGTGAGTTGGTAGCCTTGATGGCGATCGAGAAGATAGGTGTCGGGAACTTGATAGCCGGGAATGCAGCTTCAGCGACCTTAGCGTCGACGAGGCTGTCGCTCACGCGGACATCTTTCAACTTGATGGTTGAGATGATATCGCCAGCGCAGGCTTTCTCGACTCTCTCACGGTTCTTACCGTTCGAAACGAGGATCTGTGAGATACGCTCTTTGTTGCCTGTACGTGGGTTCACAAGGTCCTGAGCCTCAGTGATTGTGCCACCGTAGATACGTGCCATGGCGACGTCACCGACGTTCTGTTCGTTCGAAATCTTGAAGAAGAACATTGCAGCAGGATCGTTAACGCTGTTGTGGAACTCTGTGCCGTTTTCAGCCTTGATAGGAGCAACGTGTGCCGGTGATGGGCAAGCGTTGACGATGAACTCAAGGAGACGTGTGACACCTGCACCGCTCTTTGCTGCGCCGCAGATCACTGGGAAAATCTCGCGTTTTGCGATACCCATGCGGATACCGGCTTCCATATCTTCCTCTGAGAGTGTGCCTTCGTCGAAGAATTTCTCCATCAGAGCGTCGTCACCTTCAGCGGCGTGCTCGATGAGGTCGTTGTGAAGCTCTTCAGCCTTGTCAGCAAGGTTGGCAGGGATGTCCTGAACCTCAGGAGCGCCGTTGCCGTTCTTGAAGACGAGCATCTTCTTCATGATGAGGTCGATGACAGCGTTGAAGCCCTCGCCTGTGTTCACTGGGAACTGGATAGGAGTGACCTTATCGCCGAAATATTCCTTCAGCTGATGGATGGTGTCGTCGAAGTTGGCGTTGTTGTGGTCGAGCTGGTTCATGAAGAACACCACCGGCTTGTTTGTGTTGGCGGCGTGTTTCCATGCGTTCTCTGTAGTGGCTTCAACACCCGACTGTGAGTTGACTGTGAACACTGCTGTGTCGGCAGCGGTCAGACAAGCGACGATATCGCCAGAAAAATCGCTAAAGCCAGGAGTGTCCAAGATGTTGATTTTCTTGTCGTTAAAGATTGTGTAGCATAAGCTGGCGTTAACAGAAATACCGCGCTCCATTTCGATCGGGCGGTAGTCTGACACTGTGTTCTTACTGGTAGTGTCGCCTTTTCTGTTGATGAGCTTGCCTTCGAAAATCATGTTTTCGGCAAGCGTGGTCTTTCCGGATTTCGCAGCTCCAATGAGAGCGATGTTACGGATGTCGTCTGTCTGAAATACC